>OCVT010000570.1_pt1 | contig 15101 bp, 13 predicted proteins | sample 1539111 | NCBI WGS metagenome assembly OCVT01 (sample SAMEA3991482, study PRJEB22521) | metagenome | biome: anthropogenic terrestrial biome; feature: sewage plant; material: raw primary sludge | place: Sweden | collected 2012-09-26 | reverse complement strand
GTCTTGATTTTTATTACAACGGTATAAAATCTCGAGAATTTTATGTAAGTTTGCATATGCAAACAGATTGTCATGCGAAAATTGTTTAATGCTTTTATATGGTTCCGTCGCTGTCTCCATAGTCGTGGCTTTGGTGTGCAGTCACCCTCCGCTTATTGGTTTATCCGATATGTGATAAATGAGCATTACCCATATTATGCTTATTCTGAGTTGGAACAGTCAATGATTGAACTGTGTGGTGATAGGCGTAAATTTCTTGAACTTTATTTCCGTCTTTCCAATTTTTGCCAGGCTTCAAACTGGCTGGATTTCTGTTGTGATTCTGATGCCTGTCAACGTTATGTTAATGCTGCATGTAGTAAGACGAAATTCGTAAATTCTGCATGTGTAGATGATCTTGATACGATCCGGCAGATTGGCGTTGCACGTATCTCGGCGTCTGGTGAAAGTCGGAAATATTATGATGATATAATTTCGTGTGCTAATATTAAAACTGTATTGGTGATTGAAGATATCAATTGCAATAGCGAGGCAAAAAGATTTTGGCAGCAGGTTGTTGATGATGAACGAACAGGGGTTACTTTTGATTTATATTTCTGTGGTATTGTGTTTTTTGACTTGGACAAATTTAAGTGTAATTATGTGGTGAACTTCTAAAAATATTTAAATTGCAGTGCTATTTACTCGATAATATATTATTCTTAATATAATCAATGAAAAAAGTTGTTGGTTTTCTTGTGGATAAATTTTATTTTATTACTTTTGCGCAAAATTTGAGAACGTATAAAATTTCTGACTATGTATTGGACACTAGAATTAGCTTCTAAATTGGAAGATGCGCCATGGCCTGCAACAAAAGACGAGTTGATAGACTATGCTATTCGTTCGGGCGCACCGCTGGAAGTGTTGGAAAATTTGCAGGAGATTGAGGATGAGGGTGATGTTTATGAAAGCATCGAGGATATTTGGCCTGATTATCCCACGAAGGAAGATTTTCTTTTTAATGAAGACGAATATTGACTTCAATTAATAACTAAGGTCGTTCTATTTAAGAGCGACCTTTTTGAGTCTTTATGCTTTTCTGCAATAGTGTGGGGGCTTTAACAATAAAATGCCTCTATCTGCGTTATAATCATGTGTTCAAACGATTAACGATTATAATATTATTTACTGTACTCGCCTTTACTAAGGTTTGTGCGCAGTATGATGTGTCCTTTAGTCATTATTTTGATATGGAACCATCATTTAATCCGGCATCTATAGGAAAGCAGGCAAAGTTGAGCATCAATGCTGCGTATGCACTAAATATGGCTGGGTTTGAGCATAATTCTCGTACGATGTATTTTGGTGGTGATATGCCGTTTTATTTTGCCAAGGCGTATCATGGTGTTGGCGCACAGTTGGTAAGCGATCAGATAGGTCTGTTCACTCATCAGCGTGTTTCCATGCAATATGCATATAAGCATTCTCTTTTTGATGGGACCATAAGTGTAGGACTTCAACTTGGATTTCTAAGTGAGAAGTTTGATGGCTCAAAATTGGATTTGGGTGAGAGCAATGACCCCGCCTTTCCTACCTCAAATGTTAATGGCAGTGGTGTAGACATTGCTTTAGGTCTGTATTACATGCATGGTCCGTGGTATGCTGGTGTTTCGGGCCAGCATATGAATGCACCATTGATTAAACTTGGAGAAGCGAATGAACTGCAGCTAGACAGAACTTATTATTTGACGGGTGGATACAATATAAAGTTAAGAAATCCGTTTCTATCAATAAGGCCATCACTGTTGGTCCGCACTGACGGTGTGGCGTATAGAGCAGATGTCACCGGCAGGTTGGTGTACACGAATGAGAACAAAGTAATGTATTGTGGCATAGCGTACAGCCCTGCCAACTCTGTCACATTCATGTTTGGGGGAAGTTTTCATGGAATCATTGTCGGATACAGTTATGAAGTTTATACATCGGCAATCAATCCGGGGAATGGAAGCCATGAACTCTTTGTGAGCTATCAGATGGATGTAAACTTAGTGAAAAAGGGAAAGAATAAACATAAAAGTGTGAGAATACTATAACTATATGAAAATGAAAAAAAGTATAACTTCTCTTTGCTTTATAGCGGTCTCTATCACTCTGACGGGATGTTTCGGAGGCTTGGCGATGTCTTCATCCAACAGGGGAGGAGAGGTTGTGGGCGTAGGTGGCAAGGCATTCATCGAACCCGCCCCTTATGGAATGGCAAAAATCGAACGCGGTTTTCTGAAGATGGGTTTAGAGAAGCAAGATAGTCTGTGGGGCAAGGAAACTCCTGTCAAGGATATATCTGTGGATGGATTTTGGATGGACGAGACTGAAGTCACCAATTCGGAATACAAGCAATTTGTGATGTGGATACGAGACAGTATCTTACGCACGAGGCTTGCAAATCCATCTTATGGTGGCGATGAAACATATATGATAACAGAGGACAAAGACGGCAGCCCCATTACCCCACGTGTGAATTGGAAAAAACCGTTGCCTCGTAAACCAAACGAGGATGAAAAGCGCGCTATAGAGAGTATGTATGAGACAAATCCTGTGACTGGTGAAAAATTGCTCAACTATAGGCAGCTAAACTATCGCTATGAGGTTTATGACTATACGACTGCTGCCTTGCGCCGAAATCGCATCCATCCAGAGGAACGTAATCTAAACACTGATGCCAGTGTCAATCCGGATGAAGTGGTGATGATTTCTAAGGATACGGCATATGTAGATGAGGATGGCAAGATTATCAGTGAGACGATTAATCGTCCTTTGTCCGGTCCATGGGATTTCCTTAACACGTATATCGTGAATGTATATCCGGATACTACATGCTGGGTAAATGATTTTCGTAACTCAGACAATGAGGTGTACCTGCGCAATTATTTTAGCAATCCAGCCTATAACGACTACCCTGTAGTGGGAGTGACATGGGAACAGGCAAACGCTTTCTGTGCATGGCGTACTGATTATTTGCTCAAGGGATTAGGTCCAGAGGCTCGTTATTTGCAACGCTATCGCCTGCCTAATGAAGCCGAGTGGGAGTATGCCGCACGAGGCAAAGACGGTACGGAATTTCCTTGGGAGAACAAGGATATGAAGAATGGCGACGGATGCTTCTATGCCAATTTCAAACCCGATCGAGGAAATTATACCAAGGACGGTAATCTGATTTCTAGCAAGGTGGGCATCTATTCTGCCAATAGCAATGGCTTGTATGACATGGCGGGAAATGTAGCCGAATGGACCAGCACTATATATACCGAAGCAGGTGTGGATGCAATGAACGATTTAAATCCGCAGCTCAGATATAATGCTGCTAAGGAAGACCCTTATAAATTGAAGAAGAAGAGTGTGCGCGGTGGTTCATGGAAAGACCCTGAGTCTTATATCCGTTCGGCATGGCGCACATGGGAATATCAAAACCAGCCACGTTCCTACATCGGATTCCGTTGTGTGCGCAGTTTGGCAAATACATCAAGTACAAAACAGAAAAAAGGAAGAAAATGACTGAGTATAACAAATATAACATCGTATATCGTCTGCAGAAGTGGATGGATAGCGTACCGGGACAGACGTTTCTCAATTATGCTTACAGCTGGGGTGCTTCTATTGTAATTCTCGGTACATTATTTAAACTGACTCACTTGCCGGGGGCCAACATCATGCTGTTTGTTGGTATGGGTACGGAGGTGTGTGTATTCTTTATTTCTGCTTTTGACCGTCCGTTTGACAAGACCGCCGATGGGCGTGATATACCAACTCATGTCACTGATTCATATTTGGAGTCAGGTGAAGTGGCATATAATGGTGGCGAGGGTGAAAAAGAAAGAGTAGAAAGAAAGGTATCTCCTGTAGTTGCATGTAAAAATGTAGGCGCAGTAAATGGTGATACTGTGATTATCGGAGGAGGTATCAACGGTGGCATGGATGTGTCGTCAGGTCCTGATACATCTGCATATCAGCCAACAGAGGGTGTGGAGACATCGCAGACCGATCCGTGCGCAACTCCAATTTCTTGGGTTGTACAGCATCAAGAGGCAAGTCCGGAGATGGCAGAAGCACAGAGCAACTATGTGGAAGAATTGAAGAAACTTACCGAGATGCTTGGTAAAGTGAGTGATCAGAGTGAACGACTGACCCGAGACAGTGAGGAAATGGAAAACCTTAACCGCACGCTTACTGGTATTTGTAAGGTTTATGAGATGCAACTTAAGGGCGCTAGCCAGCAGATTGGTACTATTGACCAAATAAATGAGCAGAGCCGCAAGATGGCCCGGCAGATAGAGCAGTTGAACAATATTTACACCCGAATGATTGAGGCGATGACGGTGAATATGCGTGCCACGACTCCAGGTGCTGCTCCTAAAACAGAAGTATAAATGGCAATAAAGAAAAGACCAATATCTCCTCGCCAAAAGATGATAAACTTGATGTATGTCGTCTTGATGGCAATGCTGGCGCTGAATGTCTCGACCGAGGTTCTCAACGGATTCTCCATTGTTGAGGAGAGCCTGAACCGCACAACTGCCAATTCATCCGAGGAGAACGAGTCTATATACGGGGACTTTACATCACAGATGAAGTCTAACCCTGATAAAGTGCGTGCCTGGTTTGAAAAGGCAACACATGTGAAAGGGATGAGCGATTCGCTCTACAACTTTGCACAAGAGTTGAAAGTGGCTATTGTCCGCGAGGCCGATGGTGATGATGGTGACGTGAGTGATATCAAAAACAAGGATAATCTGGAGCCAGCCAACTACGTGATGCTTGCACCGGGTACGGGCAAGGGTAAGAAACTGTATAATGCCATCAATTTATATCGTGAGCGTATCCTCACAATGATAACAGATCCACAGCAAAAGTCACTCATCGCGAGTAACCTCACTACCAAACTTCCGCGCAAGGCTCATGCCATGGGCAAGAACTGGCAGGAATATATGTTCGAGGATATGCCTGTGGCTGCAGCTGTCACGTTATTGTCAAAACTTCAAAGTGATGTTCGTTATGCAGAAGGTGAAGTGCTCCATACATTGGTCTCCAACATTGATATCAAGGATATTCGTGTTAACAAGCTCAGCGCATTCGTAATACCAGAGTCGCGCACCATTGTGAGCGGTGACCGTTTCTCTGCACAGATTGTCATGGCTGCTATCGACACTACTCAGCAACCCGAAATATATATAGGTGGTAGACGTATGAATTTGCATAATAACACTTACGCATTCTCTGCAGGTGGTGTGGGCGAGCATTCTTTTGGCGGATATATCACTATGCGTAATAGCAATGGTGACGTGATACGTCGTGACTTCAATCAGAAATATACTGTGGTGAATCCCAGCGCTACTGTTTCTGCCGACCTTATGAATGTTCTTTATGCGGGATATGAAAATCCTATAAGCATCAGCATTCCAGGCGTTCCACTCAATGCCGTGTCAGCTTCAATGAGTGGTGGCTTGTTCCGTTCTGTCGGCATGGGTAGGTATATCGCCCGTCCATCGGCAATCGGTCAGGACGTGACCATCAACGTGGCATCCAATCAAAACGGACGTTCACGGCAGATGGGCAAGTTTACATTTCATGTGCGCAAATTGCCAGACCCGATGGCTTATATCCAGATAGGTACTGACCGCTTCCGTGGTGGAAACATGAACAAGGCCTCACTGATGGGCGCAGATGGTATCAAGGCTGCAATTGATGATGGCATTCTCGATATACAGTTCCGTGTGGTAAGTTTTGAAACGGTATTTTTCGACAATATGGGTAATGCCGTGCCAATGGCATCTGATGGTGCTGGTTTCTCTGCCGCGCAGCGTGATATATTCCGCAAACTTTCGCGTGGTCGACGTTTCTATATCTCTCGTGTAACCGCAGTTGGCCCTGATGGCATTACTCGCAAGTTGCCTGCATCGATGGAAATTATAGTTAAATAGAAAAACAGATATTTGAGATGAGACGAATATTCTTTATATTATTTATTGCATGTCTGGTTCTGACAGTAAGTGCCCAGCCTGAAAGCCGTAAGGCCCAGCTGAAAAAGACAATGAAATCTAATGCCGACAATCTTACCACTCGTGCGCAGATATCATTTCCCACAGAGGCAGGTATGTCTGAAGACGTGGTTTGGCGTCGCGATATCTATCGTGAGATTAATCTCAATGATGAAGCCAATGCCGGACTTTACTATCCTGTGGAGCCATTGGGTACGCAGATGAATCTTTTCTGCTATATTTTCAAACTGATTATGACAGGTAACATCCGCGCTTATGAATATAAATTGGATGGAAACGAAAGTTTTGAAGACTCGGCACGTATCAAACCGCTAGCCTTCCTCGACAATTATCACATCTATTATGAACGCACAGCCCGTGGCGTTCATCTTGACGATAGTGACATTCCTTCGCGTGAAGTCAAGGGATATTATCTCAAGGAGAGCGCGTATTATGACCAAGCTACTGCCACTTTTCACACCAAGGTGTTGGCATTGTGTCCTATCATGCAGCGTGATGATGATTTTGGTGATGGAACAACCAGGTATCCTTTGTTTTGGGTTAAGTACGAAGATTTGGCACCGTTTCTAACCAAACAGACTATCATGACGAGTAATCTGAATAATGCCGCCATTATGAGTGTTGAGGATTTTTTCACAATGAATCACTATAAAGGTAAGATATACAAGACCACAAATATGCTTGGCAAAACGTTGGCTCAGTATTGCCCTACAGATTCTGCCATGGCAAAGGAACAATTCAGGATAGAGGGGGAACTGAAAGAGTTCGAAAAGAATATATGGGGTGATCAGGCTCGCAAGGATTCACTTGACAGTATTGCTAAATCAGGTGTAAACATAAAAGGTAAGAAGGCTGAAAAGCGCAACCGTCGTTCATCAGGCGTTAAGTCTACCGTCAAGCCCATTCGCACGAAGAGTAGTTCTTCATCATCAAGTTCTGGTGCACGTGTCACTGTCCGTCGCCAGAGGCATTAACATAAATACAATAAGAGTATGAAAAAGTTTTTTACAATATCAATTTTGGCAATGGCGATGATGTTTTCGCTTAATGCTAACGCACAGTTTCATTTCGGTGTTAAAGGTGGATTGAATGTCACATCCATGTCATTCAACAAAGAGGTTTTCGATGCATCCAATCGTGCCGGTTTTTTTATCGGCCCCACATGTAAGTTTACCTTGCCAATAATTGGCCTGGGCATGGATATCTCCGCGCTTTACGACCAGAAAAGTTCCAAAGTCAATGATCAGACAATTAGACAGAAAAGCATAAATGTGCCTGTGAATGTTCGGTATAATATTGGTCTGGGTTCTGTTCTTGGAATTTATTTTGCAGCTGGTCCACAGTTTGGCTTCAATGTTGGTGATGCCGATTTCTCATGGACAGACTCCCAAAGTTATAAGAACACGTTCCAGTTGAAGAAATCTAACCTCAGTGTTAATCTTGGAGCAGGTGTAACACTGAACAAGTTGGAAATAGGCTTGGCATACAACATCGGCTGTGGCAAGACAGGAGATGCTACCTATGAAAATGTAGTCAGTAGCGTTTCGCACGATATTCAGAAAGGAAAGACCAACACCAATGCATGGCAAATTTCTGCTGCTTGGTTCTTTTAAATATATAAGGTATATACAATAACGCATACTTAGGCTGAGCTTGCTTCGTCTCTGTATGCGTTTATTGTATATTCATTCCCGTCCCTCTGTTTCTAAAGCAGTTGTGACGTATCCGTATCTGCGCGCTTTTCTTAGCATTAACCCCTATGCCCCTAATATACAAACCAATGGAAAATAAGATACCCCAAGAGTGGAATAAGTTCTATCTCAGAGACGTGACATTTGTCAATCTTATGATGCGCCGCATATATAATGTACTCATCGTCGCCAATCCTTACGATGCTTTCATGCTCGAGGATGACGGTCGTGTGGAGGAGAAGATATACAATGAATATGTGGAACTCGGACTCCGTTATCCGCCAACGTTCACTCAGGTGAGTACGGTGGAAGAAGCAGAGAAAGTACTCAAAACCACAAATATAGACCTTGTGATATGTATGCCTGGCAATGCCGACAATGATGCTTTCACAGTGGCACGTTCAGTTAAGAGTGTGTTTCCCGACATCCATTGCGTGGTACTCACACCGTTCTCTCATGGCATAACAAAACGGATGGAGAACGAAGACCTCTCAATATTTGATTACGTCTTCTGTTGGCTGGGTAATACCAATCTCATCCTCTCAATCATAAAGTTGATAGAGGATAAGATGAATCTTGAGCACGATATTGCTGAAGCCGGCGTGCAGATGATACTCTTGGTGGAAGACAGCATCCGTTTTTACAGTTCGATATTACCCAATCTCTACAGTTATCTGCTCGTTCAGAGCCAACGCTTCTCCACGGAGGCGCTTAACCGTCACTCCGCCACACTACGTATGCGCGGACGTCCAAAGGTAGTGCTTGCCCGTACTTATGAGGAGGCTATGGCATTATACGACAAATATGCCGACAATACGCTCGGCGTGATAAGTGATGTCCGCTTTCCTATAAATGGCGAGAAAGACTCAGATGCCGGATTCAAACTGTTGCGCACTATCCGTTCCCGTGACGAATATGTTCCGTTGATAATGGAGAGCAGTGAGTTTGCCAATTGCAAGGAAGCTGAGTCAGAAGGTTTCCGCTTTGTAGACAAGAATTCCAAGACCATGAGCATAGACTTGCGCCACATTATGGAAGAGCATATGGGTTTTGGCGATTTCATTTTCCGCGACCCAAATACTCATGAGGAGGTTGCACGCATACACAATTTGAAAGAGTTGCAGGATAATATATTTAAGATACCCAACGACTCCATGCTCTATCATGTCAGCCGTAACCACATGAGCCGTTGGCTTTGCGCACGTGCCATTTTCCCCGTCTCGGCTTTCTTGAAACAGGTCACCTGGCACAAACTGCAGGATGTAGATGCCCACCGCCAAATTATATTTGATGCCATAGTGCAATATCGGCACATGAAGAATATCGGCGTCGTGGCGGTATTCGATCGCGGCAAGTTCGACAAATATGCCCATTTCGCCCGTATTGGTGATGGCTCGCTTGGAGGCAAGGGCCGTGGCCTGGCTTTTCTCGACAATATCATTAAGCGTCATCCTGAGTTTAACCAGTTTGAGGGAGTGACGGTTCAGATACCAAAGACCGTCGTGCTCTGTACTGATGTCTTCGATCATTTCATGGAGCAGAACAATCTCTATGGTATTGCTCTTAGTGATGCTGGCGATGACGAGATATTGGAACACTTCCTGCGTGCGCAGTTGCCAGACTCGTTGATAGCCGACTTCTTTACCTTCTTTGAGGCTACTCGTAGTCCTATCGCCATCCGCTCATCTTCTTTACTCGAGGATGCCCATTACCAGCCATTTGCCGGAATTTATTCCACCTACATGATACCGTTTGTTGACGATAAATATACCATGTTGCAAATGTTGGCATGTGCAATAAAAGGAGTGTATGCATCGGTTTACTATCGTGATTCCAAAGCATATATGACCGCCACAAGCAACGTTATCGACCAAGAGAAGATGGCGGTGATATTACAAGAGGTGGTGGGACATCAGTATGGTGACCATTATTATCCCAATATCAGCGGTGTGCTGCGATCGCTCAACTATTACCCAATAGGCGACGAGACTGTTGAAGACGGTATTGCAAGTCTGGCTCTCGGACTTGGTAAGTATATTGTGGATGGCGGGCAGATACTTCGTGTTTCTCCATATCATCCGCATCAGGTGTTGCAGACCAGCGAGATGGATATCGCCTTGCGCGAGACGCAGACACAATTCTATGCCCTTGACCTCAAGCATGTAGGGAAGGATTTCAAGGTGGATGACGGATTTAATATTTTGAAACTCAAGGTCAAGGATGCCGATAAGGATAAGTCCCTTAACTATATTGCCTCAACGTTCGATCCTTATGATCAGGTGATACGTGACGGGCTCTATGAGGGTGGTCGTAAGATAATATCATTTTGTGGCGTGCTCCAACAGGGCGTGTTCCCTTTGCCGGAAATCTTGCAGCAGTCAATGAAACTGGGTGCGGGCGAGATGAAACGTCCCGTAGAGATTGAATTTGCCTGCAATGTCAACACCGACCACACGGGAGAATTCTATCTCTTGCAAATACGGCCGATAGTGGATTCCAAACAGATGCTCGATGAGGATGTCGCTGCCATTCCAGATGAAAAGTGCTTGTTGCGTTCCCATAATTCGTTGGGTCACGGTATTAGTCAGGATGTAGTGGATGTGGTGTATGTTAAGACCGATGATGAATTCACTGCGATGAACAATCCGGCAATAGCCGATGAAATTGAGCACATCAACCGCAGTTTTCAGCAGTCTGGTTATAACTATGTGCTTGTGGGTCCCGGTCGTTGGGGCTCCAGCGATTCCTGGCTGGGCATACCTGTTAAATGGCCGCATATCAGTGCCGCACGTGTCATTGTCGAGGTGTCGCTCAAGAATTATCGTGTGGATCCCAGTCAGGGCACTCACTTTTTCCAAAACCTAACAAGTTTTGGCGTGGGCTATTTTACCATAGATTCCAACACGGGCAATGATATTTTTCACAAGGAGTTGCTAGACCAGATGCCTGCCGTGGAAGAAACAAAGTATGTGCGCCACGTACGTTTCGACCGTCCGTTGAAAATACTCATGGATGGTATGAAGCAAGAGGGTGCCGTGCTGCTGCCTTACTAAGTGGCAAGTCGTTTTGACGTATTTGTTGTTATATATGAAAATAATTATCGTGGCACGAAATGTTAACGCAGTGTTAAAAAACTGTGGCACAATACGTTGTTGATTGATTTAGGTCAAGAAATAATTTTAAAATGTATTAAAGTGGCGAAAATGCTTGCAGGATATTGAAATAACTTATACCTTTGCAACGTGTTTTTCATGGTATTAGATTTAAGGTTAATAAGGTTGGGACTCAGCGGAGCCCCTTTTTTTATGCCCTGACGTGAACACACACCGCTCTTTATATATTACGAATATATCATATTGGTTTAGTTGCATTGCGCAGCCATGTCTTTTCTTCATCATCAAGATGTTGGTATAGCTTTTCGTATACCATCTGGTGATAGTCATTGAGCCAGGAAATTTCTTCGGGTAACATCATAGACATGTCTATCGGCGTGGTGTCAATAGGGCACAGCGTCAGCGTTTCGAACTGCAGGAACTCACCAAACTCGGTCTTCTTGAACGGCACGATAAGAAGAGTGTTTTCTGTGCGCACGCCAAACTTGCCTGTAAGATACAGTCCGGGCTCGTCTGTGACAGTCATTCCAGCCATCAATTGGGCAGGCATCCACTCCATACGTATCTGGTGAGGGCCTTCATGCACATTGAGAAATGCCCCGACTCCATGTCCTGTGCCATGCAGAAAGTTGTAACCCTCGCGCCACATGTCACGACGTGCAAGGGCGTCGAGTTGCGATCCACATGCACCGGCAGGAAATCGGCACAGCTCCAGTTGTATGTGCCCTTTCAATACCAATGTGTATATATGCCGTTGTTCCTCGGTGATTGGACCCAAAGCTACGGTGCGGGTGATGTCAGTAGTGCCGTCAATATATTGTGCGCCACTGTCAATAAGTATCAGCCCGTGCGGCTCCACCGGAATGTCTGTTTCCGGAGTGGCTTCATAATGCACTATTGCACCGTGTTTCTCGTAGCCCGCAATGGTGTCGAAAGAAATGCCACGGAACAATGGTTGTGCGGCACGCAATCCCGTTAACATCTCATCCAGTGATATTTCAGTTTGTCCCCCCGCCTCAACAGCGGGCTTAAGCCATGCCATAAATTTGGTCAGAGCAATACCGTCCTTGATCATTGCGCTGTGATAGCCATCTATTTCTGCTTGATTTTTTATGGATTTCATTGTGGGTATAGGTGAGTCGCCACGGATAATCTCCTGGCAATGCAGGCAATGAGAAAGCGTGTAATTTGTCGCCTCAGCATCTAGCAGTATGTTGTATTCGCTATAGTCCTTGAGTCCTTTTTCCACATTCTCATATGCATCAACCCCGATGCCATTCTCTTTAAGATAAGCAGATACTTCCGTCGTCAATTTCACCTTATTAGTAAATAATGTTACTCGGGCTGTGGAAATCAGCAGATAAGACACAAACACAGGGTTGCAATGCACATCAGCACCGCGCAGATTGAGCGTCCAAGCTATATCATCGAGCCCGGGCACAAGTATGCCGTCAGCATGCCTTGCGCGCAACGCCTTGCGGATACGCTCGATTTTGGAGACGCAAGTCTCTCCGGCATATTCTAATGGCTGAATGAATATTTTGTTTTCGGGGATGGCGGGGCGGTTCTTCCAAATCTGTGCCAATGGGTCGATATTGGTACGCACCGTGATGCCTCCCTCCCGGCGCATGTCACGAATGAGATCCTCGACCGACGAGCATGAGTTTACCATACCGTCCACGCCAATCTCGGGGCTGCCGGCGTTTCGTAATTGCTCACCCAGCCAATGGCTGATGGTGGGCGTTCCTGGTATCTTGAGTTTCATCAATTGAAACTCTGTGCCATTCAACTGCTCTTCCGCAGCTAGAAAATACCGTGAGTCTGTCCATAGTGCCGCACTATTCATCGTGACCACCGCTGTGCCCGCCGAACCGTTGAATCCAGAAATCCACTCGCGACCTTTCCAATGATCTGGAATGTATTCTCCATTGTGCGGGTCTGTACTCGGAAAGATGAAAGCTGAAAGATTTTCATGCTTCATCACCTCTCTCAGTGCTGCTATTCTGTCATTGACCTCATTATTCATAATCATTTTGCTAAATCGACTTTACAAAGGTAGTGCTTTTCAGATTTAATAACAAATAAAAGGTGAAATAAATATCCACATTAAATGTTTTTTTTGTAACTTTGCGGTGCAGTAAAAAGAGTTTTCATAAATAATTAAAATATTTGTAGTTATGGCATTTTTGACTAACGAAAAGCTAACAATCGTCGGCGCAGCCGGAATGATTGGTTCAAACATGGTACAGACCGCACTCACAATGGGTCTTACAAGTGACATTTGTCTTTATGATGTTTTCTCTCCGGAAGGTGTTGCAGAGGAAATGCGTCAGAGTGGTTTCGGTGATGTTAAAATCACAGCAACAACAGATGCTAAGGAAGCATTCACAAACGCTAAATATATCATCTCTTCCGGTGGTGCTCCACGTAAGGCAGGTATGACACGTGAAGACTTGCTCAAGGGCAACTGCGAAATCGCAGAGGGTCTGGGCATTAACATCAAGAAGTATTGCCCGGATGTAAAGCATGTGGTTATCATTTTCAACCCTGCAGACCTTACCGGTCTGGTCACTCTGCTGTACTCCGGTTTGAAGCCATCACAGGTTACCACTCTCGCCGCACTCGACTCTACACGTCTGCAGAGCGCATTGGCTAAGAAGTTCAATGTAATGCAGAGCGAAGTAAAGGGATGCGCTACTTATGGCGGTCACGGCGAGCAGATGGCAGTATATGGCTCACACGTAACCATCGATGGCAAGAAACTTACTGATATTATCGGCACACCTGCATTTTCCGCTGAAGAGTGGGAGGCAATGAAGGTTGACGTTACAAAGGGTGGCGCAAAGATTATCGAGCTCCGAGGACGTTCTTCTTTCCAGAGTCCGGCATATCTGTCTGTAGAGATGATTCGTTCTGTCATGGGTGGTGAGACCTTCCGTTTCCCTGTTGGTACTTATGTTAAGACCGACAAGTTTGACCATATCATGATGGCAATGAAGACCACTCTTGACAAGACTGGCGCTCATTACGAGGTACCACAGGGTACAGCTGATGAAAATGCCAAACTTGAGGCTAGCTACGAGCACTTGTGCAAGATGCGTGACGAGTTGGTTACTCTCAACATCGTTCCTGCAATCTCAGAGTGGAGCAAGGTTAATCCAAATCTCTAATTGAGAAATACAAGCTTATTATCAATATATATTGAAGTCAGCATGGGTGTGAACTTATGCTGACTCTTTTGTATATACACATTCTTTTTCTGTCGAATAAAAACAACCTTTTATGTAAAAAATCACGTCTTTCTATCTAAAAAAATATTAATCCCTTTCTATTGTCTCCATTTTGCACTACCTTTGCAAACTAATTTTATTTCGTATTAAGTAATGCCGGATATAGACCTGCTTTTCAAGTGTTATTACCGTCCGCTATGTCTTTATGCAATCCATTATCTACAGGATGTGGATACTGCTGAAGACGTGGTGCAGGATAGTTTTGTCCGGTTGCTGGAGCGCAAAGGCGACGACAGGCAATGGGACAACGTAAAGGCTACTTATATAAGATTGTGCTCAACGCATGTATGGACCACCTGCGCCGGCAGAAACACGTTGACAGCTATTTCTCCGCACAAGATTTGTACGGATGCATACCTGATGAGGATGCAGCGGAGCGTTCCTTTAATGAGGCGGCACTGTGGACCGCCGTTGATACATTGCCAGTGAGGTGTCGTCAGGTGTTGCTGATGAGCAAACGGGATAATATGAAATACAAGGAAATAGCCAAGGAATTGGGAATATCTGAAAAAACTGTTGAAAACCAAATTTGCAAAGCCTTAAAGATATTGCGCAGCAAGGCTCAAAGCATTTTATGTGTTCTGTTTGGAATCGCATAAACAAGTTGAAATTTCCAAGTTATCAAAACCTAAGTGCCTGCAATTTTTTCTCCTTGCCACATGAATCAAAAAAGTTGACAACAACCCCTAAAATGCAGCCCGTATTTCAAAAAAGTTTCCCCACGGTCGCAAATACGCGATTCTAGAGCAATATCGCAATGTGCTGATATTCAGGTCGTTAATATTTTCAGGCAAAATATCAAGCCCAAAATGTGTCACAATTGATCCCTTTTGGGTCGTCAACTAACCATTAGGCGCATTGCGGGTAACGGTTAAACGCGTTGCAACTAACCATTAGTTGCATCTCCGGAAGACGTAAATCTCAAAATTGGAGCATATTTTCCACGCATCAATGTTCCCTTTCCTGCTTTTC
>OCVT010000565.1_pt1 | contig 15169 bp, 12 predicted proteins | sample 1539111 | NCBI WGS metagenome assembly OCVT01 (sample SAMEA3991482, study PRJEB22521) | metagenome | biome: anthropogenic terrestrial biome; feature: sewage plant; material: raw primary sludge | place: Sweden | collected 2012-09-26 | reverse complement strand
CTTTCCCTACACGACGCTCTTCCGATCTGTTTGCAGTGATAACGGCCAACGCACAAATGGTGAATCCGGTGAAGTTCTCTTCACAACTCAAGACTAACGGTACCGCCGAAGGCGAAATCATCTTCAGTGGCAAAATTGATGCGGGATGGCATGTCTATTCTACCAACTTGGGCAGTGACGGACCAATATCCGCTACGTTCAATGTGAACAAAATGGATGGCGTGGAACCGGTTGGAAAGTTGACCCCGCGAGGACACGAAATATCAAAGTTTGATAATCTGTTCAGCATGAAACTTCGCTATTTCGAGGGGAGTGTGCAGTTTGTACAGAAGGTAAAGTTTACCAAACCCAATTATAATATTGACGCGTATTTGGAATTCGGCGCTTGCAACGACCAGAATTGTATGCCGCCTACATCTGTAGAATTGAAACAGAAAGGCAAGTCGCCCGCTGTAACCGCAAGCTCTAAGACTGCTGCCGATGCAGCCAAGACTGCCACAGACCCCGCACAGGTTGCCGCACTTGCCAAGGCCAAGGCCGACTCGCTGGCTACCTTGGGTATTGACACCGCCAAGGCTTCCGTTGACACGGCTGCCGCTGCTCCACAAACCAATGTTGACACGCAGAGTCTTTGGAAACCTGTAATCTCACAGATGCAGACCAATGACGGTACAACCGGGCAGACAAACCGTTCCTGGATATACATCTTCTTCATGGGCTTTGTCGGCGGACTGCTCGCCCTGTTCACCCCCTGCGTGTGGCCAATCATTCCAATGACCGTAAGCTTCTTTCTGAAACGTTCTAAAGACAAGAAAAAAGGCATTCGGGATGCCATCACATATGGCATCTCGATTGTCGTTATATACCTGGCCCTGGGCCTCGCCATCACGGCAATTTTCGGACCGAGTTCGCTTAATGCACTAGCCACCAACGCCGTATTCAACATTCTCTTCTGTCTGCTGCTCATCGTCTTTGCGGTGTCTTTCTTCGGATGGTTTGAGATTGTGCTCCCCTCAAAGTGGACAAACTCTGTTGACAGCAAAGCATCTGCCACGAGCGGACTGCTCTCTATATTCCTCATGGCATTCACCCTGACACTGGTAAGTTTCTCCTGCACCGGACCTATTATCGGTTTCCTGCTTGTAGACTTCGCCACATCGGGCAATTTCTGGGGTCCCGCTGTCGGTATGTTCGGTTTCGCGCTGGCACTGGCATTACCGTTCACGCTCTTCGCCCTGTTCCCATCATGGCTGAAGCAGGCACCCAAATCGGGTTCCTGGATGAATACCATCAAGGTGGTGCTGGGATTTATCGAATTGGCATTCTCACTGAAATTTTTCTCAGTTGCCGACCTCGCTTACGGCTGGCATCTGCTGGACCGCGAAGTGTTCCTGTCACTCTGGATTGTGATTTTCGCACTGCTCGGATTATATCTCATAGGCAAGCTGAAGTTTCAGAGCGACCTCGTCTCTGGAGAAGACAAGCCTATGCCCGTGCCTTGCATCATGCTGGGACTTATCTCACTGGCCTTCGCCGTGTATATGGTACCCGGATTATGGGGTGCTCCATGCAAGGCGGTCAGCGCCTTTGCCCCGCCAATGAACACTCAGGACTTCAACCTCAACACTAAAGAGGTGCGTGCGAAATATACCAACTATGAAGAGGGTATGGCTGCAGCGGCTGCTCAGGGCAAACCGGCATTCCTCGACTTCACCGGATTTGGTTGTGTAAACTGTCGCAAGATGGAGGCTGCCGTATGGACAGACCCGCAGGTGGCAGACAAATTGCAGAAAGACTATGTGCTAATATCACTCTTCGTGGACGACAAGACACCGCTGCCACAGCCGATGGAAGTGACCGAGAGCGGACAGAAGCGCACGTTGCGCACCGTGGGCGACAAGTGGAGCTACCTGCAGCGTAGCAAGTTTGGAGCCAACACCCAGCCATTCTATGTGGCTGTGGATGCTCAGGGTAATCCTATTACCGGATCGTTCAGCTACAAGGAAGACATCCCCGCATTCATGGGCTTCCTGAACGGCGGACTGGAAAAATACAAAAATAAAGAATGAAGAACAGCTGGCACCAACACGTCATCTACGCGCAGCATCATTCATTCTTAATTTAATCATCATGTTAGATAAAGATACAAGAAATAAAATTCTCTCTCTTGTTAACAAAGAGGTTGTCCCTGCCGTAGGCTGTACTGAGCCTATGGCGGTGGCCCTCTGTACCGCCCGCGCCACCGAGGTACTGGGCTGCAGACCGGAGAAGATTACAGCTCTGCTTAGTGCCAATATTCTGAAAAACGCCATGGGCGTGGGTATTCCCGGCACCGGCATGATTGGCTTGCCTATCGCAATAGCACTTGGAGCGCTAATCGGAAAATCTGAATATCAGCTGGAGGTAATCAAAGACCTCACACCCGAATCACTCGAAGAGGGAAAAGAATATATCAATGATGACCATATAGACATCCGGTTGAAGCAGGATATCTGCGAGAAACTGTATGTCGAGATTATCTGCGAGACCGAAAGTCACAGCGCATCGGCTATTATCGCCGGCGGGCACACCCACTTCGTGTATGTCACAAAAGACAACGAGGTGACAATAGACAAGCGCCATAGGAATGTGGAACATTGTGATGAAGACAACATAAAACTTAACATGTGCATGGTCTATGACTTCGCCATGACCACGCCTATAGATGAAATACGCTTCATCATGAAAACAAAGGAAATGAACATGAAGGCTGCCGAAGAGTCTCTCAAGGGCAATTATGGTCACTGTCTGGGCAAGACAATGGACCGTCCGCTAAGTCACGGCATATTCGGCAACAGCATTTTCTCGCACATCATTGCCAAAACTGCATCTGCCTGCGATGCGCGTATGGGTGGCGCAATGATTCCCGTGATGAGCAATTCGGGCTCGGGCAATCAGGGTATATGCGCCACTAATCCCGTGGCAGTATACGCAATGGAGAACGAGAACACTGAGGAAGAACTCATCCGTGCGCTCATGCTGAGCCATCTCACCGCAATATATATCAAGCAGAGTCTCGGCAGGTTGTCTGCCCTGTGTGGTTGCGTGGTGGCAAGCATCGGCAGCAGTTGCGGAATAACCTATCTCATGGGCGGCGACTACGATCATATATGCCATGCGGTCAAGAACATGATAGCCAATCTTACGGGAATGATATGCGACGGGGCCAAGCCCAGTTGCGCGCTTAAGATTTCATCCGGCGTGTCCACAGCCCTGCTCTCCGCCCTGCTTTCAATGGAAGGCCGTTGCGTGTCGTCTGCAGAAGGCATCATTGACAATGACGTGGACCGTTCCATTCACAATCTTACCAGCATCGGCGCAGACGCCATGTGCGCTACAGATGAGATGGTGCTTAGCATCATGACCCACAAGAGTAACTGCTAAGTTCTAATACTAAGATATACAAGAAAACATTCGAAATAGAATAACTTATAGAATATACGACATATTATTTTATTTAAGTAGAGGGCACATTATATACGTATATATTATATAAGTGATTACTATATCTATCAAAATATGAAATATGTTTTTCTGAGTATCATTTTCATGATGCCGATGGCACTCTGTGCACAAGGCAAGTTCAATATAGAAGTGCAAATTCTTGGTGTTGGTAAGACTTAATAATCTATACCAGAAAACACCGATGGATTTGGGGGCTCGCAACCCCCACAGCAGGAAACAACAAGCAATGCAACAAAAACGGTCTCCCAAAGATTAATTAATTTTGCATTGTGAAGTACAAACAATTAACTTCGGAGCAAAGGTACACAATAGTTACCCCAACAAGGGAAAAAGAAAAAAGAAATTGCGTCAGCAATAAAAGTCAGCCCGTCCACTATAATGCGCAAGCTGAAACACAATAGTGGAAATTATAGACATTACAAGCCGGGCATAATGCCGTATACCGTAAAAACCGCTACCCTGGCAACCATGCGATAAAACAAGAAATGAAGGCAGAAGTGAAAACTGAACTTTACTAATCCACTTGAAAGTTTTTGCAAAAAAATTCTTTAAATTTGTACTTGCTTGTTGAATCTACTGTTAAAAATCCGTCACAGAAAAAACAACCCGCTGATTACAAACAACTTACGAATACGCTCTGTTTTCTCGTATTTGCGAGCAAGGGAGCACCCGACTCAGAATAATCGATGCCAGCAAGGGTTGTTGTAAATGTTTTTCACACCATTAATTTCTTTTATAAAGAAGTATTAATGACATTTCCCCGAATAATTGCATGCCGTATGGTTAATGTTTGTTAGAGAAAAAATTATTGTAAATTAGTGTCTTTTCACGTGCAAGGTTTCACTTTTTATCTATTTTTATGAGCAGAGATCTCTAAAGAAAACGAATATTAATAGTAAAAAAGAAACATTAAAATGAAAAAATTTATTAGACTTGCCTTCATGGCACTTGTGCTCACAGGCACCGTAATATCAATTTCATCATGCGGCGACGATGACGACGACACCCCTATTGTCAATGCAAAAACCGTAGGCGTGGTACATGGCACCTACACCGGAACAATGACAGCGGCCAGCTCCGACGAGGGAACGGTAGAAGTAAACGTGGACAGCTTGGCCAAAACTGTCAATATCGCGAAGTTCCCGGTCACTGCGATTGTGAAGAGTGTTGTCACCACAGAAAATCAGGCAGAGGCACTGAAATCACTCACCAACGTGGCTTTCAAGACAACCTACACCCCGACACTGTCTAAAAATCTGGTGAACATGGATATCGCCGCCACTACCATTTCTTTCGACATCAAAGTGAAGGATAAAACTCAGAAAATCGTGATTACCATTGCCGACAAGGGCGTTGGTGTGTACAATTCCATGAGCAAACAGTTGGGAATGGCACTCACCGTATCGGGCATAAGCGTGGATGGCACTGCCGTGAAAGACTTCAAGACATTCAAATATATCTTTACGAAATCAACGAAGAAATAAAATAAAAGATCTCCCCTGTCCGTTTCATGGTCAGGGGAGATTTGCGTTATATAAAGAATCATCATGAAAAGGAATCTTTTTTATCTCGTGGCAATATTGTCAATCATCGTATGCGCATCCTGCAAGTCGGTATCGCAAGTGACAGACAAGGATGACGTCCCATATATCGTAGCAAAGAATTATTTCGTGCGCAATGACGTGATCCACAATGAACCGCGAAAAATAGAAAACCGAAAGGATTTCGAAAACACGTTCGGGATGGCTGCCACGATGGGGAAAGGCGGGCAACCGACAGAGATAAACTTCGCCAGGCAATATGTGATAGCAGTGATGACAGCGCCCACCGACCATGACACGGAAATCATTCCGGTAAGTCTAAAGCGAAATGCCACATCCAAAGACGTAACATTCTCTTACAGCATCAGACGTGGCAGCAAAGCCCGGTCATACAAAACACATCCCTGCCTCATCATCGTGGTGGACAATAATTATGATGGAAAGCTGCATTTTTCAATCATGCCACATGTCCGCCAATAAAAAAACGTCATTTTCATATGATTATTCCCAACTTTTCTGATTTTATCCTCTTATTCATGAGTACATTTAATTCGTATGTCCGTATTACATACATACAGTTAAATAATTATTAGATTTGTATTAGGTTAATTTTGAAAAGAAATGGGTTAATAAAAATCCCTCACGCCACTGCGAAGCGACGTGAGGGATTATTATTTTTCAGAGATAGGAATGCAAGGTTGCCCGCCGGCAGGTCATAAAATGGAGAATGGGACATAGCAAATAAAATTACCCAACAACCCTAAAATCCATCTATAATTTCCGGGATCGGCCATCCTAACTATAAAAATACTTAATACGTATGAGAAATGTGCAACAAAAGTGCAGAAAAGAGTGGAAATATCACTAAAGTTCGTTTTTTCTTCGTATCTTTGTACCGTGATAACATCAGAGCGAGTATTTAGGATTCACTATCATTTCCGTCTTTTTTAATTAAAAGGATAACAATCTTACATATTTCCACTTAGTTATAACGTCTACATCCTGGTCTATGAAGAGACGTTATTCATATGGTTTTCGATTTCACTTAGCGTTTACCGAAAACGTCGCTGACTATTAAGCACAATATATTTTTTTAATTATTAAGTAGAAAATGACATTTGAAGAATTAAACATTTCAGAGCCCGTATTAAAGGCACTGGACGATAAGAATTATATCACGCCAACACCTATTCAGGAACAGACAATTCCGTTGGCAAGCAAAGGAAAAGACATTCTGGGTATAGCACAAACAGGAACCGGCAAGACAGCAGCCTTCGCCATACCTATCATAGAACAGCTGAAGAACATATGCGTAGCAAAGGGCGTCAACAAAGCTATAAAGGCATTGATTCTGACACCAACCCGCGAACTGGCAATACAGATTGACGAGTCGTTTGCAGATTACGGCAGATACACCCGGTTGCGCCACACCGTGATTTTCGGTGGAGTGAGCCAGAGCAAGCAGGTGAACCAACTGAATCAGGGCACCGACATACTGGTTGCCACACCGGGCCGACTGCTCGACCTCATCAACCAAGGCATCATACATCTGGACAGCATCCGCCACTTCGTGCTCGACGAGGCCGACCGCATGCTCGACATGGGTTTCATCCATGACATCCGAAAGATACTGCCTCTGCTGCCTAAAAACAAGCAGACCATGCTCTTCTCTGCCACAATGCCAAACGAAATAGCAAAGATTTCAAAAGCATTGCTCAACACCCCGGAGAAGATAGAAATAGCACCCGTATCATCAGTGGTAGACACCATAGAGCAACACGTGTGCTACGTGGAGAAACCACTCAAGATGGATGCGCTGGTAAAGATACTGAACGATGAGAAACGTGAGCGCGTGCTCATATTCTCACGCACTAAGCACGGTGCCGACAAGATAGCCCGCGTACTGATCAAACAGAAGATACAGTGTGGTGCCATACATGGCAACAAGTCACAAAACGCACGCCAGAAAGCGCTTAGTGATTTCAAGGAGGGCAAGACCATGGTTATCGTGGCAACAGATATCGCCGCACGTGGCATCGACATCCAGGACCTGGGCGTAGTGATAAACTATGACCTGCCCGATGTGCCAGAGACTTACGTGCACCGTATAGGCCGTACCGGACGTGCCGGAAACACCGGCGTGGCATTCTCGTTCTGCTCACAGGAGGACACTCCTATGTTGAGGAGTATTCAGAAACTTACAGGAAAGAAGCTCAGCACGTTGTCTATTCCTGCATAACATTAGCGAGTCTTAAGTTTATGAGTTTTGTTGGTTGTCATGCAGTTATATGCTTGCCACATAACAAATCATCTTACCGGCCAACTCACAAACTTAATAGCTCAATAATTCAACAAATAAATAACTCTATAAAAACATATGGGAAACAGAATAACAACAAACAAGAAAGACAGAGAAAAATCAAAACAACAGAAACGCCTTGAAAAACAGAAACGTAAGGAACAGCGATTGAGCGGCGGTCCAAGTTCATTTGATGAAATGATAGCTTATGTGGACGAGTACGGCCGTCTGTGCGACGCACCACCAGAAGACACATTAGATGAAGTAAATGTGGAGGACATCATCATCTCCACACCAAAGAAAGAGGAGGAAGATGAAGCCGACAAGATTATTTCAGGCAAGGTAGAGTTTTTCAATTCATCTAAGGGTTTTGGATTCATCCGTGACATTGACGGGGCCAACAAATACTTCTTCCACATATCAAATGCGCCAGAGGAAATCCGCGATGGAGACAAGGTGACATTCGAAGCCATACAGGATGCCCGCGGAACAAGTGCCATGAACATCACAATCGTCAAGAAGTAATACGAAAACACGGAACGCCCTCGAGGCATTCATTGCAAGTTACTATAAAAGAAAAGCCCGAAATGAAATTTATCATAATTTCATTTCGGGCTTATATGATTGCTATCCGGCAAACGTTTGCTTATGTCAGTCTTGGCAGACAGCCGGATTTACATCATCCCAATAAGCGCAAATCTTTTGTAATAATCTGTGCGCCACCTCAGTTATGATATAGAATCATTTTTAGCACTTTGAGAACTTGCCTGCTTGTACGGTGGCCACATCTTGATGTCCTTCATATTCTCCAAGGGCGGATAGAACAACACCCAGTTGGCACGTTGCAATTTTTTAATGTATCATTCGCTATATACCTCTTGCCATTAAACATTGTATAGTAAGCGAGTTTGAAGAAATTTACTCAATATACTTCCCTTTATCTGTCAGATAGTACTTCTGGTTAGGATTTCTTGGGTGATCGGGATCGGTCTGAGCAATAATGCCTTCAGACATCAGGATATCAAGATATCTCTTTTTGAATTTTGTCGCGTCAGAATAACCTAATGCAGCTCTAAGTTCAGAAGCTGATACTTGTTCTGACAACTTATCAAAGAGCATATCTGCTTGATCCCAACTTAGTCCCAGCTTAGTGCCTACTTGGTGTTTACTTAGTGCCTGCTTAGTACCTGCTTGGATATTTTGAGCTTCGTGTGGCAGTCTGAACGTCACTTTCACCGAATAATCATCAGCCGAATATTCAGGCTCGGGCACATTAGCTTCCTTACAAGCATCCATGATACGTTTTATGCCTGATCCCCAACTCTCAAGGTAGCCTGTCAGATAGAGCACCTGTGCAATTCGGAGATTTCGAGGAAACGACTCGTGTGGTTGCTTGATGGTCTCAAGCGATAGTTCTTTGGGGAGTCCACCAGGATTGAAAATCTCAATACGATCATCATATACACCTATGCTCATCGACGCACCAGGATTGTCCATACTACGGTGACACAGAGCATTAATCGTAGCTTCACGCAGAGCTACCTGAGGTATCTCAAGATATTCTTCGCGTCTGAAACCTACAATCTTTCCATTCAAGTTCAGATGCTTAAAGAAAAATGCCATACATGCATCAAGCATCTCGAAGAAGTTACCTGATGTACGCTGATTGTCGATAAACTCATTCTTATTCAAACCGCGAAATCGTGCCATACGGACCATCAACTGTGGGTAGTCCGATGTATCCTTTCCAAAGAGCATCAAAGCAGCATTCGTCGGCTTTCCGTCCTTGAGTAGTTTAAATTTGGAGAGCAAACTTTCGATGGGAGCACCTCCTGCAGAATTGTTGATACGTCCCATCTGAATACCATACCTTACAGCATTGCGGATTTTCTCTTCATCCAAATCTTCGATGCCAATCTCTTCTGCTATCTGAGATTCCCATGCGAAGAAGCGAGGACGACTCATTCTCAGCTTTTCCTCAAACATATCTCTTGGCATAGGTTTAGTCGTGCTCTCGACTTTCATGTAAGGCTTGCCATGGAATGTGTAAGGGGCCATTCCTCGTATCCATTCGTCAAGATGCATAGCAATAACCTGACATCCTGGACGATCCAGAACATCTACATATTCCACCCTTACATCCACTGAAGGCTCAATACCCGATAGAGCCAAGGCAATCTCTCGTCTTGTATTGTCAGTCACCTCTTGCCCAAGAATCTTGAGTGAAGCAGGGGCAATGCCAAAGATGAGCCAGCCACCATCGGTATTCAGAAATGCACAAGCAGCGTGCATGCCATCCTTTAACTCACCAGTGGTCTTCTTCAGTTCCAGCGTACGAGTCTCGTCACCTTCGATTATGTCTTTGATGTCCTCAATGTCCATACAAGTATCAATTTTGTACTGCAAATATACAGATAAATTTCGATATCATCACAAGAAATCCCATTAAGCCCATATAAACACAGAATAATTGACGCATTTTAAATAATATAATAACTTGTCATAAAACTATTGTTAATGCGAATGCTAAAATTATTGACTTCAAATGTCTCATATCTTTCATTTTATTCTATTGTTGTTATGCAACACCTACTCTAGTAGTTCCGAGTATGCCACTCAACCAGCCCACACCATTTTGCACGTAATGAGATATCCATCATAAGCTTATTCCTGTTTCTTGTACGGTGGCCACATCTTGATGTCCTTCATATTCTCCAAGGGCGGATAGAACAACACCCAGTTGGCACGTTGCAAATCTTTTAGGACTAAATCGTATCTAACTAAAAGTGAATACTTTACATGAGCGTTTCTTGCTTCTAACTTTTCAGCATCAAACACAAATATGGTTAATGTGTCATTTGGTAGTTGATCTCTGCATTCAAACGCTAACTCCCATGGAACATTCATATCCAATGCTGAAGTATTCATATCTTTAGGAAGTGCCTTATATAGTTGGGGTTGCGAGAGTGCTCCACAATCAGTAACAGTCGTGTCTTGATGTCCTGGGGATGCAATATATATTGCTTTATTAGAATTGTTTATAAATGGGATTACATAGTGGTGATTCTCATCTTCTATATGCCTGCATGAATAGAAAGGCAGAAGGAAAAGTAAGACAAGGATGTATGCAAAATTATTCTTATTCATATCAGTTATTGTTTAAGAGTTAATGCATTTATAATTCCAGGTATTAGGAGACTTGGCCAGAATACATAATCAGACCATCCTAGTGAGAGTATTCCATGATTAATGGCGGATAGAACAACACCCAGTTGGCACGTCGTAAATTCTGTAAACTTAAATCATAACGTTGCAGAATAGCATTTCTTGCGTGCGTAATTCTTGATTCTAATGATTTCGCATCATTAAGGTATCATCCGCCACATACCTCTTGTCATTAAACACTTTAAATCTCACCTTTTCTTTGATGGATATACAATAGTCCAATTCATTTTCACCAAATCTGATAATTTAAGACGATAGACATCTAAAATCGGCACATGTTTACGAATGGAATCGCAAGGTGAGGAGTAATATTGTTTGAACAACTCACCGTCTAAGACCAAGAATTGAATATAGTATGAAGTTCCCAACTCCTCTCCCCAACCAGTCCTTATTGGACTTTCAAGAATAAATGATGAGTCATTGCCGATAAAATAATCAGAAGTTTTATTGCAGTAAAAAACAGTGTCTTGATAAATATTTGAAACTTTTTCGGAAATAATTTGACATCCAATTTTTCTCCCTGACTTGTTCACAAAAGCAATATTATTGTATCCAGCTTCATCAGTAGGACAACCACATAACAATATAGAGATGGCAAACAATAATAGTGCATTTTTTAATTGTTTCATATCTTTCATTTTATTCTATTGTTGTTATAATATATTCCATTTCCAATGCCAACGCCAATAGCTCCAGGGGCGCCACCTAACCAACTGATGTAATCATACCATTTTGCATGTAATGAGATATCCATCATAAGCTTATTCCTGTTTCTTGTACGGTGGCCACATCTTGATGTCCTTCATATTCTCCGAGGGCGGATAGGTCAACATCCAGTTGACACGTTGTAAATCTTTTAGACCTAAATCGTATCTAACTAAAAGTGCATACTTAGCATGAGCGTTTCTTGCTTCTAACTTTTCTGCATCAAGCACAAATATGATTAATGTGTCATATGGTAGTTGATCTCTGTTTCCAAACGCTAACTCCCATCGTTCTCTGTTATCCAATGCAGAAGTATTCACTTCTTTAGGAAGTGCCTTGTATATTTGGGGTTCCAAGAGTGTCCCACAATCAGAAACTGTCGTATCTGGATATCCTGGAGATGCAATATATATTGCTTTATTAGAATTGTTTGCAAATCTGATTGTATAGTGGTGATCCTCATCTTCTATATGCCTGCATGAATAGAAAGGCAGAAAGAAAAGTAAGACAAGGAAGTATGCAAAATTATTCTTATTCATATCATTTATTGTTTAAGAGTTAAAGTATTTATAATTCCAGGTATTAGGAGACTTAGCCAGAATACATAATCAGACCATCCTAGTGAGAGTATTTTCCTATTGTTCTGTCTGTCTGCAACTCAAGTGGCAGGTTGTAGGTGCGCGCCAATGCGTCTGTTAAGGCTTGGCCGGAGTTTCAACGCACTCTTTTCCGACAACCGACACCCTGTTAGGGTGGTTGGTAAAGATGGTATGATAAGGTTGTACATCATAGGCTTATTCCTGCTTCTTATACGGTGGCCACATCTTGATATCCTTCATATTCTCCGAGGGCGGATAGAACAACACCCAGTTGGCACGTTGCAAATCTCTTAGACTTAAATCGTATCTAGCTAAAAGTGAATACTTTACATGAGCGTTTCTTGCTTCTAACTTTTCAGCATCAAACACAAATATGGTTAATGTGTCATTTGGTAGTTGATCTCTGCATTCAAACGCTAACTCCCATGGAACATTCATATCCAATGCTGAAGTATTCATATCTTTAGGAAGTGCCTTATATAGTTGGGGTTGCGAGAGTGCTCCACAATCAGTAACAGTCGTGTCTTGATGTCCTGGGGATGCAATATATATTGCTTTATTAGAATTGTTTATAAATGGGATTACATAGTGGTGATTCTCATCTTCTATATGCCTGCATGAATAGAAAGGCAGAAGGAAAAGTAAGACAAGGATGTATGCAAAATTATTCTTATTCATATCAGTTATTGTTTAAGAGTTAATGCATTTATAATTCCAGGTATTAGGAGACTTGGCCAGAATACATAATCAGACCATCCTAGTGAGAGTATTCCATGATTAATGGCGGATAGAACAACACCCAGTTGGCACGTCGTAAATTCTGTAAACTTAAATCATAACGTTGCAGAATAGCATTTCTTGCGTGCGTAATTCTTGATTCTAATGATTTCGCATCATTAAGGTATCATCCGCCACATACCTCTTGTCATTAAACACTTTAAATCTCACCTTTTCTTTGATGGATATACAATAGTCCAATTCATTTTCACCAAATCTGATTGCGTCAGCCGATAGACATGTAAAAATGAACTTGTTTGCATCTAACACCTCAATTCCACTGGTAGCTAACACTTTCACCCGGAATAAAACTTGTTATTATTTTATTCCGGGCTTATCGGATTGTTTTCTTTTCCTTACTTCACAATCTTCATCGTAAATCCGCCTCCGGGAGCGAGATGCACGGAGAGCTTGCGGTCTTGCGGGATTTGTATTGTCTTCTTGAGATAATCCTGAGCAAAACGGTCGGCATTAGGACCATCACAGAATGCCTCGCCACTCATGTTTCCGGTCCCTAGAAATGATAAGTCGATGGTGAGGTCGCGCTCAGTCCAGTTGTTAATCACTCCCACATACCACGTGTTGCCACTGCGGCGGGCTACGGCGGCATACTCGCCAATCTTTCCTGCCAATGCCACTGTCTCGTCCCAAACCGACGGGATAGCCGCGATGAAACCGGTACACTCAGGCTCTTTCTCATAATTGGTGGGACTGTCGCAAAGCATGTTGAGCGGTGAGAAGAAAAGGGTGTACTCTGCCAACTGATGGCAACGGGTGCCCTGGCTCATCGGCTGGGAGTTATTAGGACGGAAAGTGTAGCGGGTGCCATTGAGCATCGCGCCCTGAGTGTAGTCTATCTGACCGGCGAGCATACGCATGTAAGGCATGGTGACATCATAGTTCACCTGGTCATATTGCTCAATGGTAGACCACTTGTTTTGCTCCTGACCATCCACACCCTCAAAGTTGACCACGTTTGGATATGTGCGGGCAATGCCAGTAGGCTTGTAAGAACCGTGGAAGTCGACCATCAGATGGTATTTGGCAGCCATTGCGGCAGCCCTATAATGGAAATTGACACTCTGCGCATCGTCACGATCCATGAAATCTATCTTGAATCCCTTGACGCCCATCTCCGAATAATGCTTGCATACATTCTCCATATCACGATCGAAGGCATAATATCCTGCCCACAGTATGATTCCCACATTCTTGGATTTGGCATAGCCGAGAATCTCTTTCAGGTCTATCTCCGGCACCACCTGCATGAGGTCTGCCTTAAGATTAACAGCCCAGCCCTCGTCCAATATGACATATTCTATCTTGTTGCGGTTTGCGAAATCGATATAAGCCTTGTATGTCTTGGTGTTGACACCGGTCTTGAAATCCACGCCATAGATGCCCCAGTCATTCCACCAGTCCCAAGCCACCTTTCCGGGCTTGATCCATGAGGTGTCTGAGAAGCGTGCCGGAGATGCCAGACGGTACACCATGTCATTGTCAAGCAACTGTTTGTCATCACTCGAAACGTTGATTACACGCCATGGAAAGCAGGCTCCGGCCTTGCTCTTGGCAAGATAGTCATGACGAGATATCACGAATTGCTGCAACATATTGTGACCATCCTGCTTCACCTCCTTGGGATATGGGGCAAAAACTCCTTTCAGGGAAGTACCGGCAGAAGCATTGTTCACGTACATGCCGGGATAGTCTTCGAGATCGGCCTCGGTGACACACATCTTCACCCCGCCATCAGCCTCGACGATGAAAGGCAGGAAAGCCAGTCGCGCGGCATTGAGCTTTGACAATGCGGTATGTGTGTAAGTATTCTCGAAAGAGTTATTGAACTGCTCTTCCTGCGTGCCTTGGTATTTCACATACGGCACGTAAGCCTGCCAATCCTTGGCGAAATTAAAGTTGGCCTGTTCGCCCTCCACGATTACCGGCTTGCCTGATGTGCTCACGAAACGATAGGCGGCGCCCTCGTTGTAGGCACGTAAGATGAGATTGAACTTCTCTTTGAACCGTAATGTCAGTTCGTTGTAGTTGTCGCTTACCACGTTTTTCTTGTAAGCCACAGTTTTGATGGATCCCTCGTGTCGAGCAACCAATGCGCTCTTCACCTTTGAATCGACCCCAAACGCTTTGGCGCCTTGAATTGTCATCGAGATGGGCGACGGACTAACAAGTTCCGCACCCTTGTACTTCAGCGAGTAAGCCAAAGTCTTGTCCACATCTACATTTATCACAAGATTGCCGTCGGGCGATGTCACCGTATAGGATTTAGCCCCGGCCAAATAACCTATCAGAAGCAATGATAAGGTTAACAATGTTTTTTTCATCACAAAATAAAGTATTAATAAAAGTCAGAAGACAAAATTAGCGATTTTTCTATTAGGTGAGCGTCGTCTCTGTATTTTTATAAATTAAATTAACAATAGGCATTGCAACTTATCAGCAGACTTAACCGTCTGATATCATGCCCTTCCACTTTCGCCATCTTGTCAGACTCTTTAATC
>OCVT010000561.1_pt1 | contig 15258 bp, 10 predicted proteins | sample 1539111 | NCBI WGS metagenome assembly OCVT01 (sample SAMEA3991482, study PRJEB22521) | metagenome | biome: anthropogenic terrestrial biome; feature: sewage plant; material: raw primary sludge | place: Sweden | collected 2012-09-26 | reverse complement strand
CTGGAGTTCAGACGTGTGCTCTTCCGATCTTATGAAAAAATACCAGAAGAGATTCTTAAAAAGTATACTATTGAAGGTTGGATACAAAAAATAATCTACAGTTCTAAAAACATTTCATAAAAAAAATAGCGGTTTTCCTTAACTCCTCTAAATTTTAAACTTAAATACTTACCGGTTTTTTCTTCTATGAAAACCTTCAAATACGATTGTAAAAAAGTCCACCATTATTCTGTATTTTACAAGAATATAAAGGAATCAATTTAAAATTCCTCCTAAAAAAGCACTTAACTACATAGAATACTAACACATACACCTATTATTAATAGTTTTTTTTCTAAATGAAAAAAATAGTAGTGAATAAAAAAATTGTATTCTTTTTTGAGAATGTCACAAAAATCGCAAATGCTTTATTTTAATCTTAAAAAAAGCTTAAAATTTTAAGCACAATTAAAATTTTAAGCTTAATATTAACTCAAAAACATGTTTTAAAAGAAAAATTTCAACTCAAAACAAGTGAAAAATAGTCAAATAATACTTCTTACAAAGTAAGCATCAAGGTTAAAAATGAAAATTAATCAAAAAACAAACACTAAACACAAAAATTAAACATATTTTTAAGTTTAAAAGTCAATTATTCATAAAAAAACTAGATTTAAAGACATTTGTACAAAATTAATTTTTTTCATTAACATTATATTATGATATTTGGCTCAACTAATCTTAAATAATTTTAACATGAGAATCAATTTTAAGCATTTCTTAAGTTTGCTTTTTGCCTTGTTTGTGCAAATAGCAGTAGCTCAAGAAATAACAGTATCTGGAGTTGTTACAGATCAAGCTGGAATACCAATTCCAGGAGCTAACGTACTTGTTAAAGGTACAAAATCAAGCACACAAACAGATTTTTCTGGAAACTTTGCAATCAAAGCTTCCTCAAATGATGTTTTAGTAGTAAGCTTTGTGGGTATGTCAACAGTTGAAGTAAAGGCTTCAGCAAAAGTTTCCGTAAAACTGAAAGATGCTTCTAACTTACTAGAAAATGTTGTAGTAGTAGGTTACGGAACTCAATCAAAAGGAAAAATGACAGATGCTACTGTTGGCGTTAAAGCTAAAGATATTCAAAATGTTCCTGTTTCGAATGTACAAAGTGCTTTAGTTGGTAAATTAGCAGGGGTTCAAATTACACAAACGAATGGTAAAGTTGAAGGTGGCATTAATATCCGTGTTCGTGGTCAAGCAAGTATTAGTGCTGGAACACAGCCTCTATATGTTTTAGATGGAATGCCATTGATTAATCAAAATGAGTCTACTAATGGTGCTCCATTAAACCCACTTTTAACATTATCTCCAAGCGAGATTGAGTCGATAGATGTTTTAAAAGATGCATCATCTGCAGCTATCTATGGATCTAGAGGAGCTAATGGGGTTGTTTTAATTACAACTAAAAAGGGTAAAGCTGGAAAAACATCTTTTGCTGTTAATTTCTCTCAAGGAGTTAGTGAAGCAACCAACAAACTAAAATGGCTAAATGCTGACCAATACATTGAATTATTTACAGAATCTAGATTAAACGCTAATAGAAGTAATCCTCAAAATCCTGGAAATAAGTTTGACCAATTAGCAGCTGGTACCGACTGGAGAAATAGAGAAGTAAATACTGACTGGCAGGACCTAGCTTTCAGAACCGGTTTCACTACTGATGCAGATATCTCAGCTTCTGGTGGAAATGACAAAACTACTTATTTCCTTTCAGCTGCTTACCAAAAAAATGAAGGTATACTAGTAGCAAATGATTTACAAAAATTTAATTTTAGAAATAACATTTCTACAAAAATTTCAGATATGTTTTTAGTTGGAATGAATTTGTCATTCTCGCGTTCAAGTATACACCGTAACACAAACGATAATTCATTTACAACACCTTTACAAGCAGTAGCACAAGCTCCAATTTCCCCTGCACGAAATGCAGATGGCACTGCTAACACAGCTACTCAGTATGTAAATTTCTTAGCAGCTTTAGATAATCAAAGCAATGAAACCATCATAAGAAGAGTTACAGGAAAATTCTTTGGTGAATTAAAGTTAGCTAAAGGTTTAAAATTCAATTCGGACGTATTGTATGATTTATACTCTCAAACACAAGACAACTGGTATGGAGCAAATTATCCATTCATTGCAACTGATGGAGAAGTATTTGCTGCAGCTGTAAACAACGAATCATATACTTTATCAAATTACTTTACATACGATAAAACGTTTGGAGAAGCTCATAATTTAAATGTAGTAGCTGGACACGAATTCACTAGCTTCAGTAGTCGTTATCAAGATGTCACCTCTATTTATTTTCCAAGCGACAACTTTCAAACAATCGATGGTGGAGCTGAAATAATCAATGGATCTGGTAGTGAGACTGATTATGCTTTTGATTCTTTTTTTGCAAGAGCTTCATACTCGTACAACAACAAGTATTTATTCAAAGCTAGTATCAGAAGAGATGGATCGTCTCGTTTCGGTGAAAACAAAAGATATGGTATCTTTCCTGCAGTTTCTGCTGGTTGGGTAATTTCTGAAGAAGACTTTTTAAAAGACAACAGTGTAATCTCCAATTTAAAATTAAGAGCTTCTTATGGAGAAACTGGAAATGCAGAAATCGGAAATTTCCAATCTAGATCCTTATATTCTATGGCTGCTTATGATACCAAAGCAGGTTTATTGCCAACACAACCTGGTAATAATGATTTAACATGGGAAAAATCAAAACAATTAGACTTAGGTATTGATTATGGCTTCTTAAACAATAGAATCACTGGAGAAATCGACTATTATAACAAAAGAACAGATGGTTTATTATTTAATGTCCCATTACCAATAAGTTCTGGGGCAGGTACTATTGCAAGAAATATTGGTTTAGTTGAAAGTAAAGGTTTTGAATTTGTACTAAACGGAAAAATCATTGATACTGAAACTTTTAATTGGTCAACTTCTTTCAACCTAACCACTAATAATTCAAATGTATTGGAATTACCAGACAACAACCAAGACATCATTGGAACGTTTACTATCAATCGAGTTGGAGAGAACATCAACTCTTTCTATTTAGTTGAATATGCTGGTGTAGATCCTGCAAATGGTGATGCTTTATTTTATAAAAACACTAAAAATGCTGATGGTTCTATTGACAGAACTAAAACAAATGATTATAGTGAAGCAGAGAGAACAGTAGCAGGAAATCCTTTCCCAACTTTGATGGCTGGCTTAACCAATACAATAAACTATAAAAGTTTAGATTTCTCTTTTACTTTCCAAGGAGAATGGGGAGCTAGCATTTATAACTCGGCAGGTATTTACCAATCTGCTAATGGTGATTTTTGGGATAACCAAACTGTAGATCAAATGAATCGTTGGCAAAAACCAGGTGATATCACCAATGTTCCTCAAGCTAGATACTCAAGAGGTAATGGAACACAAGCCTCTACAAGGTATTTAGATGGTGCAGATTTTATTCGCTTGAGAAATCTTACTATTGGTTATTCTTTACCAAAGAATGTTATTGAAAAAGCAGGCTTAAGCAAAGTTAGAATTTATCTAACTGGCGTTAATGTTTTAACATTAACAAACTATAAGGGTTACGATCCAGAAGCTAGAGCAGATCAAGGAAACAGAATCGGAGAAGAATTTTATTCTGCTCCTCCTGCAAGAACATTTGCAATAGGCGCTAATTTTAATTTCTAAAAATATTTACAAATGAAAAATATAAAATTTTATCTAATAGCTTTACTTACTGCTACTTTAATAAGTTGCGAAAGTGAATTAGAACTTAACCCAAAACAAAGTGTAGATAGCGAAAATGCATTAAAAACTGAAACAGGAGTAAAACAAGTTTTGATTGGTGCTTATTCAAACTTAGCCAATGGATCATTATACGGAGGAAGAACACAAATCATGGGTGACCTTTTAGGAGCTAGTGACAACGAAGACAAGGCACATGTTTATTGGTGGGGAACTTTTGCAGGATTTGGAGATATTTATTCAAAAACCATAGTAAACGATAATGCTTTTGCTGAAGATTTATACAGAGAAAGCTACGATGTGATCAATGCCACTAACATGGTAATTGAAAACGCAGATAAAATTAATGATGCTAGCGATAGAAAAAAGGTAATTGCTGAAGCGAAATTTATTCAAGCATTAGTATATTTCGATTTGGTACGATTCTTTGCTTTGCCATATGAAAATGGAAAAACCAATACGCAATTAGGTGTTGTAATTAGACCAAAAGCAATTTACAACTATCTTGGAGTTGATCTATCAGCAGAAAGAAATACTGTTGAAGAAGTATATACTTTAGTAGTTAATAATTTAAAATCAGCCGTTACAGATCTACCTAGTACAAATGGAATTTTTGCCAACAAATATGCTGCCGAATCTTTATTGGCTAGAGTGTATTTACAACAACAAAAATATCCTGAGGCTTTAGCAAGCGCTACTAATGTAATTAGCAGTGGCAATTATAATTTATCGGTAAATTTAACTACAGCATATAACCATGCTACCGACCAAGCTGAGGATATTTTCTCTATACAAATCACCAAACAAAACGGAGATAATCAAATAAATAATTTATATGCTTCTACTCAAAATGGTGGTAGAGGTGGTGATATTTCTGTTGGACCTGGTTATTTTGATTTGTTCATCGATAATAAAGACGAAAGACAGAATTTTAATTATGAAAATAGCGCAGGAGATATTTTGACTTCAAAATATATGGATCAATTTGCTAATGTTAATGTAATTCGTTTTGCTGAATTGTTATTAATTCGTGCAGAAGCTAATATTCGTTTGAATTCGGCTATTGGAGACACTCCTACAAACGACATTAATAAAATTCGTAATCGTGCTGGAGCTACTGCTATAGCAACTCCTACTCTAGATGACGTATTGACAGAAAGAAAATTAGAATTAGCGTTTGAAGGATTCTGGATCCATGATGTTAAAAGAAACAAAGAGAATGTTATTGGTCAATCAAAAACATACCTTTATAATGATCCACGTTTAGTATTCCCAATTCCATTAAGAGAATTGAATACAAACAAAAAAATCACTCAAAATCCTGGATATTAATCTTCTTTTGTGCAGTACTTTTAAAACCACTCCAAAATTCGGGGTGGTTTTTTTATACGCTAAAAAAAAGGCATACCATCAAAACGATGGTATGCCTTTTAAAGCTAATCAATAGAAATAATTCATTTATTCAATGGGTAAAACTAATGTTGAAGTTACTGCCTCCAGCACCTGAAATGCCGTCTCTGCCATCTTATTCCCTTTGGTATCCAATAAAGGATTCACCTCAACTACTTCTATACAAACTACTTTTTTGGTCTTAATGATTTGATCTATTATAGCAATCACTTCATATTGATCAAATCCTTTGGCTACTGGTGTTCCTGTCCCGTAAGAAATTAAATCGCAATCCATTGAATCAACATCAAAGGATATATACAAAACTTCGCAATGAGACAGCTTTACCAAAGCTTCTGCCACACAAGTCTCTAAACCTCTATAACGCACTTCGTCTACTTTATAATTGCGAATAGACAGTCGTTCCATTTGTTGGTCTTCTGCTTCTTCGGTATCGCGAACCCCAAAATACACCAAATTTTCTGGCTGAATTTTAGGTCCTTTGTACCCTATCTGTTTCATTTCTTCCCAATACTTTTGAGTATCAGAATCAACAGCATTTGTTTTAGCATCCAAATTATCATTCGCTAATGCTGCCGCCAAAGGCATACCGTGAATATTCCCGGATGGCGAAGTATAAGGCGAATGCAAATCAGCGTGCGCATCAATCCAAATTACCCCAACATTTTGTTCGGGAAATGCAGATTTTATGCCACTAATCGTTCATAACGCCGAGGAGTGGTCTCCTGAAAGTACAATAGGAAAATAATCCTTTAAGTTTTTCTGAATCGAGTTGTTCAAACGAATACACTGTTCCACTACGTGCTCAATACGCTTGGCTACTGTGCTTCGATCTTTATCATAAATCGACTCGTTGTGCGTTTTGATATCTTCAAAAGGAAACTGATTAAAATAATCACTTCCTTGATTGATAGCTGCAATTTCAATAGCATCTACTCCTAAATCAGACCGTGAGTTCCCGCTCCGATATCCGATCTATTTTTAATTAATTTAATAGGCTTCATACAACTTCCTAGATAAAGTCATTTAACGCTTTTTCAATAATCGCTAAACACTCTTGAATTTGCTCTTCGGTAATTACCAATGGTGGTGCAAAACGAATTTTGTTTCCGTGAGTTGGTTTGGCTAACAAACCATAATCTCTAAATCGTAAACAAATATCCCAAGCCAAATCAGAATCTTCATCGCTGTTGATGACAATAGCATTCAGCAAACCTTTTCCTCTTACCAAAGCAATCAATGGATTTCTGGCAGCTATATCATTTAAACCTTGTCTTAATATATTTCCTAAACGATCTGCGTTAGCAGCCAAATTCTCATCTTTTATCACTTCCAAAGCAGCAATAGCCACGGCAGCAGCCACTGGATTTCCACCAAAAGTAGATCCGTGTTGCCCTGGTTTGATCACATTCATAATCTCATTATTGGCCAAAACTGCCGATACTGGATACACTCCGCCAGAAATGGCTTTCCCTAGAATAAGAATATCTGGTTTTACTTCAGGTGTTTTTTCACACCCTTTTTCACAAGAACAATTCCCGCAAGTAGCCAATAAACGACCGGTACGTGCGATTCCAGTTTGTACCTCATCAGCAATAAAAAGAGCATTATGCGCTTCACAAAGTGCTTTAGCTTTAGCCAAATAACCTTCTGATGGAACATAAACTCCAGCTTCACCTTGGATAGGCTCCACTAAAAATCCAGCAATATTTGGTGAAGATTGTAATGCTTTTTCTAATGCATCGATATCATCATAAGGTATTCTGATAAAACCTTCGGTGAATGGACCAAAACTTTTACGCGCTCCTTCATCATTAGAAAAAGAGATAATAGTAGTAGTTCTACCGTGGAAATTATTTTCGCAAACAATCACTTGTGCTTGATTTTCTGGAATACCTTTCACTTCATACGCCCATTTACGGCATAATTTTAAAGCAGTTTCTACCGCTTCAGCTCCAGTATTCATTGGTAAAACTTTATCAAAGCCAAAATAATCTGTAATATATTCTTCGAATACGCCTAATTTATCATTGTGAAAAGCACGAGAAGTTAAGGTCAACTTTTGAGCTTGCTCTACCATTGCTCCAACAATTTTTGGATGACAATGTCCTTGATTCACGGCTGAATAAGCAGAAAGAAAATCAAAGTATTTTTTCCCATCAACATCCCAGACATAAACTCCTTCCCCTCGCTCTAAAACTACCGGTAACGGATGATAATTATGTGCGCCGTATTGGTCTTCTTTTGCAATCAAAACTTCGGATTTTGAAGAGAGAATTTGTTCTGTATGTATCATTTTATAGGTCTTTAATTAATATTTATGAGACAAAAGTAATATAATTAATTTAAATATTTGCAAAAAAAGTAAATTTTGACTCATTTTTTTCTTTAAAAAAATATTTTTTTGTTTTTTTTACACTTATTAAAGTCATTTTGTTATTTTTAAAATCGAATTAACGCTTTCATTTTGAAATGAAATAAAAATAATTACTTTTATAAATGAAATAAAAAGTGATTTTAACTTAAAAATACATTTAAAAATGGAAGTATTAGACGAATTTGACATCAATATTATTAAGGAATTAGAGAAAGATGGTAGAATGGCTTTTTCTGCTATTGCCACTAGTCTCAAAATTTCGAATACGATGGTGCATCAACGAATCAACCGATTAATTGACCAAGGTGTAATTACTGGAATCAAACCTGTAATTAACGAAAAAAAGATTGGTTATGACTGGGGTGCTTTTACCGGTATTACCTTAAATAAAGATGCCGATTCAAAAAGAGTTATTGACGAATTGAAAGAAATTCCAGAGATAACCGAATGTTATTTTATTACTGGCTCCTTCACCTTATATATAAAGTTGATTGCAAAAGATCACGAACATATGAGAAAATTGCTGTATGAAAAAATAGATAACATTCCAGGTATAGCCAAAACCGATTCTATAATCGAGTTAGGTTGTGCCTTTAAGCGCAATGTAACCTTATAAACCACTAAATAATGTTCCCTGATTTTCTAACCAAACCAACCAAAAATGGCATTTTACTAGTTTCTTCTTTTCTTTTATCATTCAGCTTGCTGGCTTGTAGTAGTGATTCTAACGAATCCGAAAAACCAACTCCAACCCCTACTACCTACACTCCTATCCCTTCTTCAATAGGAATCGTGGGAGACCCGAAAGATGTTACAGTAACGACTAGTGCTGGAACTGTTTTAATGGGAGGTTCTACTGATGTAGACAGTGCAATGAAATGGATGATCAACAAAAGCATCGGAGGAGATGTAGTAATCATTAGAGCATCAGGGGCAACAGGTTACAATCAATACTTATACGATTTAGTAAAAGTAAATGGCATCCGCCAAGTAAATTCTGTTGAAACCTTACTTATAAATAGTGTAGAACTTGCCAACAATCCAAAAGTAGCTGAACGCATCAAAGAAGCGGAAATGCTTTTTATTGCTGGTGGAGATCAAGCCAATTATATCCGATTCTGGAGAAATACTCCTATAGAAGAGGCGCTGAATTATCTCATCAATGTAAAAAAAGTACCCGTTGGAGGAACTAGTGCAGGTTGTGCCATTCTTGGCGAAGCTGTATTTACCGCCGAAAACAATACCATAACTTCCGAGGAAGCGCTCGTAAATCCTTTCAATTCAAAAATTACTTTAGCAAAAAGCGATTTCATCAACAATACTTTTCTTAAAAATACACTTACCGACACCCATTACAACAATCCCGACAGAAAAGGAAGACACATTACCTTTTTAGCTCGCTTAGCCAATGATTTTAACTGGCAACAACCCAAGGGAATCGGTGTAGAAGAAGAAACTGCGGTGTGTATTGACGAAAATGGAAAAGCAGTAGTTTACGGAACTGGAACTGCTTATTTCTTGAAAGGCAGTAGTGAAAAACCTGAAAAATGTAGTCCAAACAATAAACTCAATTGGGTAAATAATAAAAAAGCCATTCAAGCCTACTTAATCACAGGTAAAGAAACTGGAAATGGTTCTTTTGATTTGACCAATTGGACCACTGTTTCTGGTGGAACCTCCAAAAATATGTATGTTACTGATGGTGTTCTTTCTATAGAATAAACGAAATAACATCAACCCATTCTGAATACTTTTTCACTATTAATACCATTTATTATGCAATTGCCAAAAGTAAGATTATCACAACTTTTCATTACCCTACTTTTACTATCAACCACTATAGTTGAAGCTCAAAAAAACAAAGGAAAATTATTCATCATTGGTGGCGGAAAACGCTCTGATGTATTGATGAATCAAATGCTAAAAGTAGCTGACTTAAAAACCAAAGATTTTATTGTGGTGCTTCCGATGTCTAGTGAAGAACCTGATAGTGCTTATATTTATTTCAAAAAACAGTTAAGTAAACTTACACCTCACCCTATCGTGATGCTCAATTTTGACAAAACCACCAGTCAAAATAAAGTTCTTACCGATTCGCTTCAAAAAGCCAAACTCATCTTCATAAGCGGTGGCGACCAAACCCGTTTTATGGGCGTCGTTCGCGGAACTCCTATTTATGATGCCATTCACAAAGCGCATCAAAACGGCAGTACAATTGCAGGAACCAGTGCTGGCGCAGCGGTTATGTGTGAAAATATGATTACGGGGAACCAAAAATTAGAAACCAAATACACCGAAACCTTTGACAATATCCGTTATGATAATCTTGAAATCAACTCAGGTTTGGGCTTAGTAAAAAACGTAATTATTGACCAGCATTTTCTAAAAAGAAGTCGTTACAATCGCTTACTGACAGGCTTAGTCGATTTTCCAAATCATATTGGAATCGGAATTGACGAAAGTACCGCCATTGTTGTGAGAGACAAAACTGTCGAAGTCGTAGGCGAAAGCGAAGTCATCGTGGTCAAAAATCCTAAAGAAATCAAGAAAGCGCCAAAGAATCATCTCGTTAGCATCAAATCTTTAGAAATGAGCGTTTTGATTGAAGGTCAAAAATTTAATATCCAATAAAACGAAATCGTCATTTACAACAAGTCTGCGCGAGCAATTTAAAATTATCGAACTCCTGAAAAACAAATGTTATGTGAGATAAACATCGATAAATAAAAGTTGACAACTTAAATTATTGGCAACATCAATTATCATATTTTATTTCATTAAACATTGTTCTCGCAAAGGCGCAAAGACGCAGTAATCACAGAGCTTTCTTTGCGGCTTTGCGACTTTGCGAGGAATCAATAAAAAACTTGGCACTATTTTGCTTTCAATACTTATTTATGACAACTGACAATTAAATTTTATACATATGAAAACACAACACTATTGGGCCATTGTTTGGATGCTACTATTGAGTCCATTTGCTTCAATTTGGGCACAACAATTAACGGCTTCGGAAGTAAAACGAATGGAGCAACAAGCCAAACAAGTCACCATCATCAGAGACAATTGGGGCATTGCTCACGTATACGGAAAGACTGATGCTGATGCGGTTTTTGGTATGTTGTACGCGCAATGCGAAGACGACTTTAAGCGTGTCGAAATGAACTACATCGATAAGTTAGGACGTTTGGCTGAAATAAAAGGCGCTAGCGTTTTGTACAACGATTTAGAAACCCGTTTACTTATTGACGCTGAAGAAGCCAAAGCCGATTACAAAAAAGCAGCACCTTGGCTCAAAAAATTAATGAACAGTTATGCCGATGCCATCAACTATTACTTGTACAAACATCCTGAAGTAAAACCATTATTGCTGACGCGTTTTGAACCTTGGTTTCCTTTACTTTGGACCGACGGCAGTATTGGCGCGATTAGCACCGCCGATTTAAGTACGGGCGAACTGAAAGCTTTTTACTCTGGCAACAACGACAAAGTAGCTTACATTGAAAGAGATGTAAATGTGCAAACGGGTTCTAATGGATTTGCCATTGCTCCTTCAAAATCGGTGACGGGTAATGCGCTTTTGTACATCAATCCACACACAACTTTTTATTTCAGACCCGAAATCCAAATCAGTAGTCAAGAAGGATTGAATGCCTACGGAGCCGTAACTTGGGGACAATTTTTTATTTACCAAGGTTTTAATGAAAACTGTGGCTGGATGCATACGTCTTCGAATGTAGATGTAGCCGATATGTATGCAGAAAAAATAGTCGACCAAAAAGGGAAACTTTTTTATGAATACGATGGAAAATTATTGCCAGTAAAAGAAAAAAACATCGTCATTAAGTATTTGGACAAAGGACAAATGACTTCCAAAACCATCAAGACCTATTTTACGATTCACGGTCCGATTATGGCTAAACGAGACGGAAAATGGATTAGCTTGAAATCCAAAAACCGCAATATGGAAAGTTTGGTCCAAAGTTGGGTGAGAACCAAATCAAAGGATTTCAAGGACTACCAAAAAGCAATGGATTTAAAAGCCAACACCTCCAACAATACGGTGTATGCCGACAACAAAGGCAACATTGCCTATTGGCACGGGAACTTTATCCCAATGCGCGACAAAAGTCTCAATTGGGCCAAAGTAGTCGATGGAACCACATCCAAAACCCAATGGAAAGGATTGCATTCAGTATCTGAAACCGTGCATTTGTACAATCCAAGTAACGGTTGGTTACAAAATTGCAACTCCACGCCCTATTCTGTAGCAGGCAATAACAGCCCAAAAGAATCCAACTATTTGCCATATATGGCGCCTGACGGAGAAAACTTCAGAGGAGTTAATGCCGTTCGTATTTTTAGCCAAGACAAAAAATACACGCTAGACGATTTAATTAAGGATGGTTACGACACCAAATTATCAGCTTTTGAAGTGTTACTTCCTGCTTTGATTGCCAATTTTGAAAAAGACGCTCAAGCCCAAGAACCTAAATTCAAAGATTTGGAAGCTCCAATCCAAGTGTTGAAAAATTGGAATTATTATTCGAATGTAAATTCTGTGGCAACTACTTTGGCTAATGAATGGGCTTTCAAATTGAATCCAATTTTGCAAAAAGTCTACATTGACGAAGGTGAAAAAGACCAAGTAGAAAATATGACCGAGTTTGCCAAAACTGCTGGCATCGATGATATGTTACCACAATTGCGAGAAGTTATACAAGAACTGCAAACTAAATTTGGAAAATGGGAAATTCCGTGGGGCGACATCAACCGTTTTCAACGTCCATCGGGAGATATAGACTTAACATATGACGACAATAAAGAAAGTTTAGCAATGGGAACCGCATCGGTATTGTGGGGAAGCTTGCCTGCTTTCAAAAGTTCGTACCAAAACAACAGCAAAAAACGATACGGTTACAACGGCAACAGCTTTATTTGTGCGGTTGAATTTGGTCCAAAAATAAAAGCCAAGTCTTTATTGGCAGGAGGAAATTCGGGAGACCCCAACTCGAAACACTTTTTTGACCAAGCCAAAATGTATCAAAACGCCCAATTCAAAGACGTTTTATTTTACAAAGAAGACGTCCAAAAAAATGCTGAGAAAACCTATCATCCAGGTGAGTAATCTCAATCTATATTTTAAATACCCTCGTAAATTTTTCACGAGGGTATTTTTTTTGAGTAATATTACTGATATTTGTTAAAAACTAACACCATGAGAAATATAACTGTCCTATTCTTGACGCTACTATTGTGTAGTCTATCAAGTAATGCCCAATTAAAAGCTATTTCTTATCAAGATGGCAATCAAAAACTAAACGGCTTTGCGATTCAACCCAAGAAAAAAAGCAGCCAAAAACCAGGAATTCTGATTCTTCCCGCGTGGAAAGGTATCGATGACCATTCCAAACAAACCGCAATCGAATTATCAAATCTTGGGTATCACGCCTTTATTGCTGATATTTATGGCGAAGGAAACTACCCAAAAGACAATGCCGAAGCTGGGAAAAATGCAGGTTATTACAAAAAGAACACCGATTTGTATCAAAAAAGAATTAGCCTAGCCTTGGCACAACTCATTCAATCAGGCGCTAATGCTGATAATATTGCCGTGATTGGTTTTTGTTTCGGAGGAACAGGTGCTTTAGAAGCCGCACGAGGCAATATGAACATCAAAGGAGTGGTATCCTTTCACGGTGGCTTAGGTAAAGATGCAGCTCGTACCACTACTCCAATCCAAGCTAAAGTTTTAGCTTGTCACGGTGCCGATGATCCTTTTGTTCCCAAAGAAGAAATTGCAGCCTTTCAACAAGAAATGCGCGATGCCAAAGCCGATTGGGAAATGATTTATTATGCCAATGCCGTGCACTCCTTTACCGATCCAAACGCAGGAAACGACAACTCCAAAGGAGCCGCTTACAATGAAAAAGCTGCAAAACGTTCCTTCGAACACATGCAACTTTTCTTAAACGAAATTTTAAAAAAATAAAAAAGTTAACCGCAAATTACTTCGTCTATTCGCTTTCGCTCGAGTCGAAAATTGATAGAAATTCAAAGCAAAAAAATTCACTCTAAAGCTATAGAAAAACAACCGCAAATTCGCAAATTGAAACTATACCAACGAAAAAATAATTTGCGAATTTGCGGTTAATTAAATTAATGCATTCGTGGCCATACTAACCCACTACATCCCCTAAAATAATTTGAATTTGCGTTAAATAAAATCCATAAAAATGATCCAAAAAGCACTAGTATGTGCTGTACTTGTTAGCCTTTCATGTACGGCACAAAACAAAACCAAAGCAGCTCCTATACAAAAATACCTGGCTACCATTACCCAAACCGACCTAAAAAAACACCTGACAATCGTGGCATCCGACGAAATGGAAGGACGCGACACAGGAACCGAAGGTCAAAAAAAAGCCGGTCGCTATCTCATCGAACAATACAAAAAAAATGGCATTTCCTTTCCTGATGGTGCTACCGACTATTACCAAAAAGTACCCGCCGAGTTCATGAACACGCGTTACGGATCAAAACTCAATGATTCCGAAAACATTTGGGCATATATCAAAGGGACTGAAAAACCGGACGAAATCTTGGTCATTTCTGCCCATTACGACCATGTAGGTGTTAAAAATGGTGACGTTTACAACGGCGCCGACGACGATGGCTCAGGAACCGTGGCACTTTTAGAAATCGCACAAGCCTTTCAACTGGCAAAAAAACAAGGTCACGGGCCTAAACGTTCCATCTTAATTTTGCATGTAACAGGCGAAGAACATGGCTTGCACGGTTCTCGTTTTTATGCTAAAAACCCATTATTTCCCTTAAAAAACACAATCGCCGACATCAATATTGACATGATTGGACGTCGCGATTTTGACCATCCCAAAACCAACAATTACGTTTATGTCATTGGTGCCGATAGATTGTCGAGTCAACTGCACGACATCACTGTGGCCGCCAACGAAAAATACACCAAATTGGACTTGGATTTCAAATACAACGACAAGAAGGATCCCAATCATTTCTATGAGCGTTCCGACCATTACAACTTTGCTAAAAATGGCATCCCGTCGGTATTTTTGTTCAATGGCGTACACGAAGACTACCATAAAAAAACCGATGAAGTCAGCAAAATCGAGTTTGATGCCCTAGCCAAAAGAACCCAATTGGCCTTTGCTATGGCTTGGGAATTGGCCAACAGACCCGAACGCATCGTAGTAGACAAACCTTTACAATAGAAGCCTTTTATGGAGCAGGAAAAATAGGCTCTTTTGCCAACATAGGTCCCGCCATCCGCTGTATCTTTGCTTTTTTAAAGAAAAAAAGCAAAGGATGCCGCTGCTGTCGGGGCTAAAAGAAAATAGTGTTGATGATTTTGAAAGAAAAAAACAAAGCAAAACGAACTTTCTGGTTGTATTGAGAGAAAGTTTGTTTCTCCTATGTACAAGTTGGCAGTAATATTGACACCGAACCAGAAAAAAAAATTATCTTCTAGCCAAAAATACTCATATAGCTTAGAAAAACTATTCATTTGTAAAGTTTCAATTAGGAATTGGCTTTAGCCCGTTCTTTAAAATGAACATCTTATTAGGCTTTAGCCAAAATCTACTATAATTTTCGGCTAAAGCCAATATGGAGCAAATGCTAATTTAATTCCTCCAGATAAATCT
>OCVT010000557.1_pt1 | contig 15287 bp, 16 predicted proteins | sample 1539111 | NCBI WGS metagenome assembly OCVT01 (sample SAMEA3991482, study PRJEB22521) | metagenome | biome: anthropogenic terrestrial biome; feature: sewage plant; material: raw primary sludge | place: Sweden | collected 2012-09-26 | reverse complement strand
GGCATCGCGGTGGGGCAGTCGGCGGATTGGGTGGTGCTGGATGCCCAGCATGTGGCCCTGCGTGGCCTGCCCGCGCCCGCCATGCTGTCGGCCCATGTGTTTGCCAGCCACCGCACCTCGGCCATCGACAGTGTGTGGGTGGGCGGTGCATGCCGTGTGGCGCAGGGCCGCCATGCGCTGCATGACCCAGCCGCCAGCGCTTTTGCTGCAGCGCGCGCCAGCACCATCGCACCCGACTGACGCCGCACATTTTTATTCGATCGCCATGACTGCTATCACTCCCCCACCGTTTGTCTTCCACCAGGGCACGCAGCCCTTGCTGGTGTCCATGCCCCACGCTGGCACCTATGTGCCGCCGGCACTGGCCGCCCGCTTCACGCCCGAGGCCCGCCAGGTGCCCGACACCGACTGGCACATGGAGCGCCTGTATGCGTTTGCCAAAGACATGGGCGCGTCCCTGCTCGTGGCCACGCATTCGCGCTACGTGGTCGATTTGAACCGCCCGCCCGATGGTGCGAGCCTGTACCCCGGCCAGAGCGTCACGGGCCTGTGCCCGGTCGATACGTTTGACGACACGCCCATCTACGCAGCAGGTGATGTGCCGGACGAGGCCGAAATCGCCGCCCGCCGTGAGGCTGTCTGGGCGCCGTACCACGCACAACTGCGCGCTGAGCTGGACCGCATACGCGCCCAGCATGGTGTGGCCGTGCTGTGGGACGCGCACTCCATCCGTTCGGTGCTGCCCCGCTTTTTTGAAGGCAAGCTGCCCGACCTGAACCTGGGCACGGCCAACGGCGAGAGCTGCGACCCTGCACTGGCGCAACAGCTGCTGCAGATTGCCGAAGCCGCCCCAGGCTACACCGCCGTGCTCAATGGCCGCTTCAAGGGCGGCCACATCACCCGCCATTACGGCCAGCCGGGGCAGGGCGTGCATGCCGTGCAACTGGAGATGACGCAATGCAGCTACATGCAGGAATGCCTGCCGTTTGACTACCTGCCAGAGCGCGCAGTGCAGGTGCAGCCGCATCTGCAGCGCATGCTGGCGGCGGCCCTGGACTTTGCGCGGGCAAGCCGCATCTGAGTGGGTGAACCAAGAAGCGAGCCTGCGGCCCAAGCGATGGTCCTTTTGCCTGCTTGACTTGCGTCAGTTTTCGGGTGGGCGTGTGGCTGAAATTGTGTCCGAGGTGTTACCATCGGCTTATCAACCCCTTCGCCCCGAAGGGGGGCGGTGGTTGCACCACCCATGCGGATGGAGCCGCACACCATGCACGATGCGGCTTATTACTACATGCCTTTATTCAGCCCCGGGGCCTCTGTCCTGATGGGAGCGAAGCGCGAAACCGTCAGCCACGTCGTGATCCGACGTTGTGCCCTGATGGTGTACCTGCAAGGGCACGACAATCCGGTGCGTCCCGAGTCTCTCCAACTCGAACCCACCGCGTTTCACCTGACACGCAGACCAGAAAAAGAGTGACGCAGTCACTGAAGCAAAACAGGCGCCTCGGCGCCTGTTTTGCTTGAGAAGAGCTTCTAGCTGCGGTGCGCCATGGCTTCGCCCAGGCGAATAGGGCGTGCAGGAGCCCACGCAGGGTTGAAACGCATGGGGCCCTTGGGGAAGAGCATCACCACGGTGGAACCCAGCAAAAAGCGCCCCATTTCCTGCCCTTGCTGCAGGCTGACTTGGCCGGGGGCGTAGTCCCACTGGCGCAGTTGGCCGGTGCGTGGCGGGTTCACCAAGCCATGCCATACCGTGGCCATGCTGCCCACGATGGTTGCGCCCACCAGCACCATCACGAAGGGGCCTTGGTCAGATTCAAAGAAACACACTACACGTTCGTTGCGCGCGAACAGCCCAGGCACGCCCCGCGCCGTAGTGGGGTTGACCGAGAACAGATCGCCCGGTGCGTGCACCATGTGCGTGAGCTCGCCTGCACAGGGCATGTGGATGCGGTGGTAATCGCGGGGGCTGAGGTACAGGGTGGCGAAGTAGCCATCGTCAAAAACTGCGGCCCTGGCTGCATCGCCACCCACCAATGCGGTGGTTGAATACGAATGTCCCTTGGCCTGAAAGACTTGGTCCCGCTCTATGCGGCCAAACTGACTGATGGCGCCATCCACGGGGCAGATCCAGTCGGCATCGGCCAGCGGGCGGGCTCCTGGTTTGAGTGCGCGTGTGAAGAAATCGTTGAACGTGGCGTAAGCCGCCGGGTCGGGATTTTCCGCCTCGGCCATGTTCACCTGATAACGGGCAATGAAGCGCTCAATGGCTGCGGTGGTCCAGCGCCCGGCCCGCGCCCGTGCGAAACGACCTGCGGTAGAGGTCAAGGCCTGTTTGGGCAAAAGGTACTGAGGCAGGACGGCAAGGCGGTCAGACAAGGGCGCTTCCTTCATTGGGGGCAGTGCGACGCATTCTAAGCGGGTGGTTTCAGCATAAAAAATTGGGCACGTCACTCGCTGCCCGCGCCACTGCTTTTGGCCCCCATGGTTGCGATCAAGCCCATCCTGCGACCCCTGTGGTGTTGGCTGAGTTGTGGAGGCGGTGGCTCACACGAGTGGGTGCTCTTGTGGGGAAGATGGTGGCACGTAGGCAAAAAACCTTGGTCGCGCTACAATCGACAGGCTCATGCACAGCGCCAAGCCTGTTCATCGAAGCCGTCTCATCCAGGCCACTTTTCTTTCTGATCTGCGCCCCGGGTGCAGCGACTCCCCCAGCCCGCAAAGCACCGTGCTCAGAGTTTCCCGGTCACCACCGAGGAACTGCCAGGCAAACATCTTGTGTGCCGGGCGCACGTACAAAATTTGTTTTTGAGATCACTAGATAGAAACACATGGCTAAAGAAGAACTCATTGAAATGCAAGGCTCCGTTACCGAAGTTTTGCCAGACTCGCGCTTTCGCGTAACCCTGGACAATGGGCACCAACTGATTGCTTACACCGGTGGCAAGATGCGCAAGCACCACATCCGCATCTTGGCGGGCGACAAGGTTTCTTTGGAGATGTCTCCCTACGACCTGACCAAGGGCCGCATCACCTTCCGCCACTTGGCAGGCCGTGGACCAGGCCCCGCAGGCGGTTCCCGCTGATCTGAAGGTTTTTGGGTAAAAATTTCAAGCTATAATATTTAGCTCTTTCAAAGCTTCATCTCTGAAACTTTGAACTGGCTTCTCGTAGTAGGCAAGTTTTGAAAAGTTCAAAAATCTGCCTTTAAAGCCAGAACCCGTCGAAAAACAGGTTAGAATACGAGCTGTCGGAGCGTAGCGCAGCCTGGTAGCGCATCTGCTTTGGGAGCAGAGGGTCGCGAGTTCGAATCCCGCCGCTCCGACCATTGTTCAAGGCCCTGCAACTGTGTTGCAGGGCCTTTTTACATTGGGCTTTTGGGGTTGTGTGCCTCAGCACCTACCGTCGTTCGATAAGCATGTGGCTTCGCTCACTCGCTTTTTGTTGAATGCAGCTACGCTTGCGTTTTCAGCCAATGCCGTTGGTGCGCACTGAACGCGTCCGCCCTTGTTTGTCGCATGTTCCCACACTCGCCTATCCTGTCCCCAGGTTCACCCCGTTACGCCGCCATTGATGCCCTGCGCGGTGCAGCCATGGTGTGGATGACGGCGTTCCACTTTGGTTTTGATCTGGCCCATTTTGGGCTGTGGAACCAAAACTTTCGTCTGGACCCTTTCTGGACGCTTCAGCGTACGGCCATCGTGAGCCTCTTCCTGTTCTGCGCAGGCTTTTCACAAGCCGTTGCTGTGCAACATGGGCAAGACTGGACGCGTTTTTGGAAGCGGTGGGCGCAAATCGCTGGGTGTGCAGTACTGGTCAGTGGCGGCTCATACGCCATGTTCCCAAACAGCTTCATTTACTTTGGTGTGCTGCATGGCATGGCGGTGATGTTGATCGTGGCCCGCCTGACAGCAGCATGGGGCCCTTGGCTGTGGTTGGCTGGTGGGGTTGCCCTGGGTCTGCCCACGCTAGCTGCGTATGCGTTGAGCCACGGCTGGGAGGCTTGGGCCCCTTGGCTGAACGGCCGTCCTTTGAACTGGCTGGGTTTGGTCAGTCGCAAGCCATTCACCCAGGACTACGTGCCAGTGTTCCCTTGGCTGGGCGTAATGTGGTGGGGCTTGGCTTGCGGGCAATGGGTGCTGGCCCGGCACCTGCATTGGATGCAGCGGCCTATGGTGGGGCTGTTCGCGCCTTTGGCCGTGTTGGGGCGGTGGAGCCTGAGCTACTACATGCTGCACCAGCCCGTGTTGATCGGGGGGCTGATGGCGTGGTTGTGGTTTGCTGGGCGTTGAGCACGCCATGCACCGTCTTGGACGAATCGCTTTGTTTGTCGCAATGACGAAGCGAAACGATACGGGGCTATTGCAAGATCCACACGGCGAATCTTGATCTCTTGAAATCTCGCGTGCGAGCGGCGTGCCCATAAAAAAACGCGGCCTTGGCCGCGTTTTTGAGCAAAGCGCTCCTTTGGGGAGCAATGCTTTTTACTCTACCTTTGCCTTGGCGCGCAGGTCTTCCTGGAACTTCACCAGCTTTTGCTGTTGCAATTGCTGAGCCACTTGGGGCTTCACGTCTTCCAGCTTGGGCAACTCTGCTTGGCGCACATCCACCAGGCGGATCACGTGCCAGCCAAATTGGCTCTTCACGGGCGTTTCAGTGGTCTTGCCCTTTTCGAGCTTCAACAGGGCTTCGGTGAACTCGTTCACGTAGCTGGCTGGATTGGCCCAGTCCAGGTCACCACCCTTGGCGGCAGAGCCGGGGTCCTTGGATTGCTTCTTGGCCAGGTCTTCAAACTTGGCGCCCTTCTTCAGCGAAGCGATGATGGCCTTGGCGTCAGCTTCTTTTTCGACCAGGATGTGGCTGGCCTTGTATTCCTTGCCACCGTTGGCTGCCACGAACTTGTCGTATTCAGCCTGGATTTCAGCGTCGGTCACGGGGTTGTTCTTTTGGTAGTCGGTGAACAACTCGCGGATCAGGATGGTCTGGCGCGCCAGTTCCATTTGCGCCTTGAAGTCTGCCGAGCCTTCCAGGCCACGCTTTTGCGCTTCCTGCATGAAGATTTCGCGGGCAATCACTTCTTCCTTGATCTGGCCTTCGACGTCGGGGGTCACAGGGCGACCCGAGCGTTCCACTTGCTGGCGCAGCACTTCAGCGCGCTCCTTGGGAACGGCCTTGCCGTTGACGATGGCGATGTTCTGAGCGGAAGCGGGCAGGGCCATCGTGCCCAGCACGGCAGCGGCCACGAGGCCGGACAGGAGCTGTTTCTTCATGCGAAATCCAAAAATGAGAAGTTGTTTGCGGCTGAGCGCCGGTCATCACCAAAAACTGCAGACCGCCTCAGAGAATTTCAATGGCGAGTGCGTGGACGCCCTGGTCAATAAATTCCTGCAGCGCATCATACACAAGGCGGTGCTGGGCCACGCGCGACTTGCCTGTAAAGAAAGGTGACGCGATGCGCACCCGAAAGTGGGTGCCAAAGTCGGTTCCGTTGGAGCCCGCGTGGCCTGCATGCGCGGCGCTTTCGTCGATCACCTCCAGGGCGGTGGTGGACAGGGTCTGCGCCAGCTGGCGGTGCATTTGTTCTGCAATCGAGGACATGGTGGGAGTTGGTAGAGGGGATTCTCAACGGGCGGGTTCGTCGCCCTTGATGTGGGGCGCGATGTAAAGACCTTGACCCACCAGGAACACGAGGGGGAAGGCATAGCCCCACAGTTTGAAGTCGACCCAGAACTCGGTGCTGAAGTTCATCACCACATAGGCGTTGACCGCCGACATGAAGGCGCAATAGGCAATCCATGCCTGGTTCAGGCGCATCCACACACCGTCAGGCAGGGTTAGTTGGCTGCCCAGCAGCATTTGCAGGATGTTTTTTTTCATGCCCCATACCGCGATGGCCAGGGCCAGGGCCATGGCGCCGTACAGCACGGTGGGCTTCCACTTGATGAAGCGGTCGTCTTGCAACACCAGGGTGAGCGTGCCAAAAAGCAGGATCAGCACCAGAGTGATCTTGTGCATGGCCTGCAGTTTGCGGTCAATGGCGTAGATCAGTCCCATCTGCAGCACGGTGGCGGCCATCAGCACGCCTGTGGCGGTGTAGATGTTGAACATCTTGTACGCGCCAAAAAACAGCAGGATGGGGAAAAAGTCGATCAATATTTTCATGGGGCGAGGCCGCACGCAGGTGCGGCTTGTCAGGAGGCGTCGGGTTCAAAGTCCAGTGACGCGGAGTTCATGCAATAGCGCAGCCCAGTGGGCGCGGGGCCGTCTTCGAAAACATGGCCCAGGTGAGCCCCGCATTGTGCACACACTGTCTCGGTGCGCACCATGCCGTGGCTGCGGTCCACCACTTCGTGAATGGCGCCAGGAATGGCCTGTGCAAAGCTGGGCCAGCCGCAGCCCGCGTCAAACTTGGTGTCAGAGTCAAACAGCTTGGAGCCGCAGCAAATGCAGTGGTAGCTGCCATCAGCCCAGTGGGCCTCGTATTTGCCGGTGAAGGGGCGTTCGGTGGCCGCGTGGCGCGTGACTTGCAGTGCCACGGGCTCTGCACCCTTGCTGCGCAGGATTTCTTGCCATTCGGCTTCGGATTTTTGGATCGGAAAGTTCATGATGAGCAACTGATGGAGATGGAGGATGCCCAGTCGGGCGGAAAGTCGGCATACGCCTCATGGCCAGGGTGCTCGTCAAAAGGGCGCTCCAGCAGGCGCTGCAGGGTGGCGAGTTCCGAGAAATCACCACCCTTGGCTGCGCGTATGGCTTGTTCACCCAGGTGATTGCGCAGCACGAACTTGGGATTGCTATTGAGCATCAAATCGGCCGCTAGCGCTTTATCCTCAAGCGCAAGTAGCTCTGAATATGATAGCAACCAGGCGTCGATAGCCGCTCGGTCCGCAAACAGGTCACGAACGGGTTCAAACTGCCCCTCGGCCACGGCATGGGACAGGCGGCGCCAAAAAATGGTGTAGTCCACGGCGTTTTGAGCCAGCAACTGCAGCAGTGGTTCCACCAGCGCTTCGCTGGAATCCTGTGCCTGCGTCAACCCCAGTTTTTTGTGCATCTGCGCCATGAAGGCGTCGGGGAATACCGTCTTGTACGACTCCAGCGCGGCCAGTGCGGTGTCCTGGTCTTCGATCAGCGGCAGCAGCGCCTGCGCCAGGCAAAACAGGTTCCAGTACGCAATGTTGGGCTGGCGGTTGTAGGCGTAGCGGCCATGGTGGTCGCTGTGGTTGCAGATGTGGCCGGGCACGAACGCATCGAGAAACTGAAACGGCCCATAGTCCAGCGTGAGGCCCAGGATGCTCATGTTGTCGGTGTTCATCACCCCGTGGCAAAAACCCACGGCCTGCCACTGGGCCATGAGCTGTGCGGTGCGCTCACTCACGCTGTGCAGCAGTGCTGCGTAGGGGTTGCCGCCCCAGGGGCTGGTGGCCTCGGGGCTGCGGCATTCGGGGTAATAGCGGCCGATGACGTAGTCGGCCAGTGTGCGCAGCTGCTCTTCCTGGTCGTTGGCCGCAAAGTGCTCAAAGTGGCCAAAGCGCACGAAGCTCGGGGCCACGCGGGTGACGACGGCGGCGGTTTCCAGCTCCTCACGCCGCACCAGCCCAGGCGAGCCCGTGATGCACAGAGCCCGCGATGTGGGAATGCCCAAGCCATGCATGGCCTCGCTGCACAAGAATTCGCGGATGCTGGAGCGCAGAACGGCCCGCCCATCGCCCATGCGTGAATAGGGCGTGCGGCCAGCGCCCTTGAGTTGGATTTCGTGCCCTCCAGCCAGCTCACCCAGCAAAATGGCCCTGCCGTCGCCCAGCTGGCCTGCCCATACGCCAAACTGGTGGCCGCTGTACACGCTGGCCAGCGGGGTAGAGCCTGCCAGCACCTGGTTGCCTGTGAGCGCCTGCAGGGCTTCTTCACTTTGATGCCACCCCTCGGGCAGCCCCAGCAGCTGCGCCACCGAATGGCTGGTTCCCACCCAGTGGGGGGATGGCAAGGGAGTGGGGCGCAGCTCGGTGTAGAAGTCGCTTCCCAGCGCGGCAAAGCCTTTTTGCCATGGCAAAGACAGAGAAGGCGCAGAGGGGCTGGGGGTGGAAAAACGCATGCGGCATTGTCTCGCAGCCGTCAAATTCCCCCATCTTCCGGGGCCATGTCCAGGGTGATGGCTGGGCGTACAGCAAGGGATTTCACGAGCCCCTTTGCGACACAACGGAGGGTCTGCGCGCAGTACGATGGGTGCTTTGTCCACAACAACATCTTAGGAGCCAACATGCTGGGTTTGATGCAGAGCCAACCGCTGCTTATTTCGTCGCTGATCGAGTTTGCCGAGCGCCACCACGGTGATGCAGAAATCGTCTCTCGCCGGGTGGAAGGCGATATCCACCGTTACACCTACCGCGACCTGGCGGCACGCGCCCGCCGGCTGGCCAACGCACTGGATGCCCAGCAGTTGCAATTCAGCGACCGTGTGGCGACCCTGGCCTGGAATGGCTACCGCCACATGGAGATGTACTTTGGCGTGAGTGGCTCGGGCCGCGTGCTGCACACCATCAACCCCCGCTTGCACCCTGACCAGATTGCCTGGATCGTCAACCACGCCGAAGACCAGGTGCTGTGCTTTGACATGACCTTCCTGCCGCTGGTGCAGGCGGTGCACGCCAAGTGCCCCACCGTGAAGCAATGGGTGGCACTGTGCGATGCCGACAAGCTGCCTGCTGATTCGGGCATTCCAGGGTTGCTGAGCTACGAGGCCTGGATTGGCGCGCAATCGGCGGATTACAGCTGGCCCGAGTTTGATGAAAACTCTGCATCGAGCATGTGCTACACCAGCGGCACCACAGGCAACCCCAAGGCGGCGCTGTACAGCCACCGCTCCACCACGCTGCACGCCTACGCTGCGGCGCTGCCCGATGTGATGTGCCTGTCGGCGCGCGACTCGGTGCTGCCCGTGGTGCCCATGTTCCACGTCAACGCATGGGGGATTCCTTACTCTGCGGCCCTGACGGGGTGCAAGGTTGTTTTCCCCGGCCCCGCCCTCGATGGCAAGTCGGTGTACGAACTGATCGAAGCCGAGCAGGTGACCTACGCCGCAGGCGTGCCCACCGTGTGGCAGATGTTGCTGGGCCACATGAAGCCCGCCGGGCTGACGTTCTCGTCGCTCAAGCGCACGGTGATTGGTGGCTCGGCCTGCCCGCCGGCCATGATCACGGCCTTCCAGGAAGGCTACGGCGTCACGGTGCTGCACGCCTGGGGCATGACCGAGATGAGCCCTCTGGGCACGCTGTGCACCCTGAAGAACAAGCACCTTTCCCTGCCCAAGGACGAGCAGATGAAGATCGTGCAAAAGCAGGGCCGCGCCATTTATGGCGTGGACATGAAGATCGTGGGCGGCGATGGGGAAGAACTGCCTTGGGATGGCAAGACCTACGGCGATTTGCTGGTCAAGGGCCCGTGGATTGTGGGCAGCTATTTCAAGGGCGAGGGCGGTGACCCGCTCATCAAGGATTCGCGTGGCCGGGGCTGGTTCCCCACGGGTGACGTGGCCACGATTGATGCCGATGGCTTCATGCAGATCACTGACCGCAGCAAGGACGTGATCAAGTCTGGCGGCGAGTGGATCAGCTCCATCGACATCGAAAACATCGCCATGGCGCACCCCTCCATCCAGATGGCAGCCTGCGTGGGCATGCCCCACCCCAAGTGGGACGAGCGCCCCATCGTGGCGGTGGTCAAGCGCCCCGGCACCGAAGTCACGCGCGAGGAACTGCTCGCGTTCTACGAAGGCAAGACAGCCAAGTGGCAGATCCCCGATGACGTGGTGTTTGTGGATGCCATCCCGATCGGTGCCACCGGCAAGATGCTCAAGACCAAGCTGCGCGAGCTGCTCAAGGACTACCGTCTGCCAGGCCTTTGAAGCTTGCGTGACATGGGGTTTTTCCTTGGTCAGTCGCGTGTGCGATAGCTGCTAGGGGCAATCCCTGAGGGATCAGGGATTGCAACAAGGTACGCTGAGCCCTGTCTGATTCACAAGGAGACAAAACCATGAAATTTGCTATCAAGACCGTAGCGGCATCCGTCCTTTTGATGAGCGCTAGCGCAGTTTTTGCCCAACAGGGGCAGACCGTCAAAATTGCCTGGCTTGACCCCCTCTCGGGCTTGATGGCAGCCGTGGGAACCAACCAGCTCAAGAGCTTCCAGTTCCTTGCAGAAGAGTTCAACAAAAAGAACCCTGCCGGCGTCAAATTTGAAATCATCGGCATCGACAACAAGCTCAGCCCCCAGGAGACCACGAGCGCCTTGCGCTCGGCCATGGACCAGGGTGCACGCTATGTGGTGCAAGGCAATGGCTCCGGCCCGGCTCTTGCCATCATGGATGCGCTGGAAAAGCACAACGCCCGCAACCCCGGCAAGGAAGTGCTGTTCCTGAACTACGCTGCGGTGGACCCAGACCTCACCAACAGCAAGTGCAGCTACTGGCACTTCCGTCTGGATGCCGACACTTCCATGAAGATGGAAGCGCTCACGACCTACATGAAGGACCTGCCCGAGGTCAAAAAGGTCTACCTGATCAACCAGAACTATTCGCACGGCCAACAGGTGTCCAAGTACGCCAAAGAGATGATGGCCCGCAAGCGCCCTGATGTGCAGTTCGTGGGTGACGACCTGCACCCACTGGCACAGGTGCGCGACTTTGCCCCCTACATCGCCAAGATCAAGGCTTCTGGCGCAGACAGCGTGATCACCGGCAACTGGGGCTCTGACTTGGCTCTGCTGATCAAGGCCGCCAACGATGCTGGCCTGAACAACGTCAACTTCTACACCTACTACGGCTCCGTCACGGGCAGCCCCACCGCCATGGGCGCCGCTGCCGCCGGCCGCGTGTACATGGTCGCCTATGCGCACATGAACTTGCCTGGCCCGCTGAATAAGATCGTGCTGGACTACAAGAAGAAGTTCAACGACGACATGTACACCGGCTCCATCTACCACGCCTACACCATGCTTTCCGAAGCGTTTGTGAAGGCCAAGTCCACCGACCCCGTCAAGGTGGCGGCTGTGATGGAAGGTATGAAGTTCAACAGCTTCAACGGTGAAGTGGAAATGCGCAAGACGGACCACCAGCTGCAGCAAGGCCTGTTCATTTCCAAGTGGGAAAAGGCCGGCGGCAAGTACCCCATCGACTCGGAGAACACCGGCCACACCTTCGTGCCCGTGAAGTACTACGAGCCCTATGTGGCCAGCACACCCACGTCATGCCAGATGAAGCGCCCTTGAGTTCGGCCGCTTAGCTTCGAGGCCCGACGTACTCGGGCCTTTTTTTTACCCAGCATTGAAAAATTCCCATGAATCTTGAGTTTTTCGTGATCTCTTTGCTGAACGGCGTCAGCTACGGGCTGCTGCTGTTCATGCTGAGCTCAGGCCTCACGCTGATCTTCAGCATGATGGGTGTGCTCAACTTTGCGCACACCAGCTTCTACATGTTAGGTGCCTACTTTGCGTACACCATCTCAGGGGTCGTGGGTTTCTGGCCAGCGCTTGTCTTGGCCCCGCTGGTCGTGTTTGCGCTGGGTGCCGGGTTTGAGCGCTACTGCCTGCGCAGGGTGCACAAGTTCGGCCACGTGCCAGAGTTGCTGGTCACCTTTGGCCTGTCGTACCTGATTCTGGAAGTGGTACAGCTGGTGTGGGGCCGTTCCACCGTGCCTTATGGCCTGCCTGAGCAACTGCAGGGCCCGCTGTTCACGCTGTATGGCACGCAGTTCCCCAAGTCGCGCTCGTTCGTGATGCTGGTGGCGCTGTTGATGCTGCTGTCGGTGTGGCTGCTGCTCACCCGCACACGCATCGGGCTGGTGATTCAGGCCGCGCTGAAATACCCTGAGATGGTGGAAGCCCTGGGCCACAACGTGCCGCGCGTGTTCATGCTGGTGTTTGGCGGCGGCGCTGCGCTGGCGGGCCTGGCGGGCGTGATCGGCGGCAACACCTATGTCACCGAACCGGCCATGGCGGCCTCGGTGGGCTCCATCATCTTCGTGGTGGTGGTGGTGGGCGGCATGGGTTCGCTGGCCGGGGCGTTTCTCGCCTCGCTGCTCATCGGCATCGTGCAGACCTTTGCGGTGGCGCTGGACTACTCGCTGATTCACGCGTTCAAGATGATCGGCGTGGCCGTCACCGAGCAGACTTTTGGCTACCCCTTGCTCAAGCTCACCGTCTCGCAGGTCGCGCCCATCTTGCCGTACCTGTTCCTGGTTCTGATCCTGATCTTCCGCCCCAAGGGCCTGCTGGGTACCCGGGAGGACTGACCCCATGAATGCATCCACCACATCATCGGCCGCAGGCCCTGTGTCGTACTACCGCTTCAAGCCCTGGAACATTGGGCGCTTCGTGATCTGGTCGCTGTTTGCGATTGCTCTCATCGTGGCGCCCATGCTGTTTCGCAGCAGCCTGGCGCTGACCATGCTCTCGCAAATCGGCTACCTCATCATCATCTGCCTGTCTTACAACATGCTGCTGGGGCAGGGGGGCATGCTCAGCTTCGGGCACGCGGTGTACACCGGGCTGGGCTCCTTCATCGCCATCCACGCCATGAACATGGCCACCAAGGGCTCGGCAGGTATTCCGCTGGTGCTCATTCCACTGGTGGGCGGCCTGGCTGGGGCGTTCTTTGCCATCTTGCTGGGCTTTGTGACCACCAAGAAGTCTGGCACCACCTTCGCCATGATCACGCTGGGTGTGGGCGAGCTGGTGGCCGCCATGGCGCTGATGTTCCCAGAGTTCTTCGGGGGCGAGGGCGGCATCACCACCGACCGTGTGTACGGCACGCCCTTCTTCGGCATCACCTTCGGCCCGGCCATCCAGGTGTATTACCTGATCGCTGCGTACTGCTTTGTGTGCACTGCAGCCATGTTTGCGTTCACGGGCACCCCGCTGGGCCGCATTTTGAATGCGGTGCGCGACAACCCCGAGCGTGTGGAGTTCATTGGCTACAACACCCAGCGCGTGCGCTACTTTGCGTTCATCATCGCGGGCTTTTTTGCAGGCATTGGCGGCGGCTTGGCCACCATCAACTTTGAAATCATCACCGGGGCTGACAGCCTGAGTGTGTTGCGTTCCGGGGGCTACCTGCTGTTCACCTTCCTGGGCGGGGCCACGTTCTTCTTTGGGCCCATCATTGGTGCGGTGCTGCTGGTGCTGGCTTCGGTGTTGCTGTCCGAGCTGTCCAAGGCCTGGCTCTTGTACCTGGGGCTGGTGTTCCTGTTCATGGTGATGTACGCGCCTGGCGGCATCGCCAGCCTGATCATGATGAACCTGCGCCTGGCCAAGTACGGCAAGCTGCGGCCCTTGTGGGTCTCGTACCTGGGCTTGGCTGGCACGGGCCTGGTGGGCGTGCTGGGTGCAGCCTGCATGGTGGAGATGACCTACCACCTGCAACTCAACGCAGCCGTGGGGCCCGAGATGAACTTCCTGGGTGCCACTATCAACGCCAAGAGCCTGACCAGCTGGTTTGGCGCGGGCTTTGTGCTGCTCACGGGTGGCGGGTTGTTTGAGCTGTGCCGGCGGCAGTTTGCCAGGCAGTGGAGCTCCATACAGGAAGAGATCGAGCATGAAATCAAGCGCGGGGAGGCTTTGTAACCATGGCGGCTGACAACGCAACCTACGCGCTGGAACTGCGCGACTTGCGCAAGAGTTTTGGCAAGACAGAAATCATCCGCGGCGCCAATCTGGCCGTGGCTCCTGGCGAGCGGGTGGCCATCATTGGCCCCAATGGCGCGGGCAAGTCCACGCTGTTCAACCTCATCAGCGGGCGCTTCGCACCCACCAGCGGCGACGTGATCTTGAACGGCCAGCGCATCAACGGCATGGCCCCGTACGAGATCAACCGCAGGGGCCTGTCGCGCAGCTTCCAGATCACCAACATCTTCCCCAAGCTGTCGGTGTTTGAGAACCTGCGCTGCAGCGTGCTGTGGAGCATGGGCTACAAGTACACCTTCCTGCGCTTTCTCTCGAACCTGGACGATGCCAACGAGCGCGCCAAAGAGCTGATGGAGATGATCAAGCTCGACAAGAAGCGTGACACCCTGGCCATGAACCTGACCTATGCCGAACAGCGTGCGCTGGAAATCGGTATCACCATCGCAGGCGGTGCCAACGTGATCTTGCTGGACGAGCCCACCGCCGGCATGAGCAAGAGCGAAACCACGCGCTTCATTCACCTCATCAAGGAAGTGACCGTGGGCCGCACACTGCTGACCGTGGAGCACGACATGGGCGTGGTGTTTGGCCTGGCCGACAAGATCGCCGTGGTGGTGTACGGCGAGGTGATTGCATTCGACACGCCTGCCAACGTGCGCGCCAACCAGCGCGTGCAAGAGGCCTACCTCGGCTCTGCCGTGGCAGATGCGCAGGGAGCGGGACACTGACCTATGCTGAAAATTGACAACCTCCACGCCTACTACGGCAAAAGCCATGTGCTGCATGGCGTGAGCTTTGATGTGCAACCCGGTGAAATCGTGGCGCTGCTCGGGCGCAACGGTTCGGGCCGGTCCACCACCGCCAAGGCCATCATGGGAATGGTGGACTGGGAGGGTTCCATTAACTGGAAAGGGCAGGAACTGCGGGGCAAGAAAGCCTATGAGATTGCCCATCTGGGCCTGGGCTACGTGCCCGAAAGCCGCGATGTGTTCCCCAACCTGACGGTGCACCAAAACCTGATGCTGGGGCAAAAGGGCAACGGCAAAAATAGCCGCTGGTCGTTTGACGACATGTACCAGATGTTCCCGCGCCTCAAGGAACGCCAGCACACAGAAGCGGGCGTGATGTCGGGTGGCGAGCAGCAGATGCTCACGCTGTGCCGCACGCTCATGGGCGACCCCGACCTCATCATCATCGACGAGCCGACCGAGGGCTTGGCGCCCAAGATCGTGGAGCTGGTGGGCGAGTATCTGCAGGCCCTCAAGGCCCGGGGAATCTCGGTGCTGCTCATCGAGCAAAAGCTCACCATCGCCATGACCATTTCAGACCGCGCCCTGGTGATGGGTCATGGCGCCATCGTGTTCCAGGGAACGCCCGACAGCCTGCGGGCCGACAACTACATCCGCAAGGAGTGGCTGGAAGTTTGATGCCAGGATTTCAAGTGTGATTGCGAGTGACTTCAAGCCCCGTTTCCACAACGGGGCTTTTTTTGGATGGGGGCGCCGCAGTGCGGTGTTTCCCTTGCTTTGTCCCAAGCGGGACAAACAGACACGCTCTGTCACTGGCAAAGTCACCCTCAGCCACTACAATAAAATCGCACGACCGTTCTTTTTTAC
>OCVT010000554.1_pt1 | contig 15324 bp, 1 predicted proteins | sample 1539111 | NCBI WGS metagenome assembly OCVT01 (sample SAMEA3991482, study PRJEB22521) | metagenome | biome: anthropogenic terrestrial biome; feature: sewage plant; material: raw primary sludge | place: Sweden | collected 2012-09-26 | reverse complement strand
CCCTACACGACGCTCTTCCGATCTGGCCGGACTATTTATTATTATATTTTAATAATAAATAAATAAAAATAATAATAATAGTTCCGGGGCCCGGCCACGGGAGCCGGAACCCCGGAAGGAGAAATATAAAAGTATAAATTATATAAAAGCATATTAATTAATTCTTATAAGAATTACAATTAATTGATATTATATGCCAAATACCAATTAATTAATTAATTAAATTGAAATTAATATATATATAATTATATAAATAATAATATAATAAAAATAAAATACTTATTATTATTATAAAAATAAGTTATAATATAAAAATATTAATTAATTATTTATTTATTTATTTTATAAAAAAAATAAATATATATTTATAATATCTTAATATAATTATAATTATTAAAATATTTATATATATTTATATATTTATATTATAATGAATATAAAAACTTTTTATTAATTAGTAAGAAATGAATATTTATATTATAATATAAATATGTATTTATTAATATTAGAACATATCAATAATTATTATTATAATTATTATTAGTCCAAATAAAAATAAAAATAAAAATAAAATAAGATTTATATAATAATCATAACTTCATATAAAGTGAATACTTTATATATCATATAATAAGATATGATATAATATGATATGATATTATATGATAGGATAATTTAGGATAGGTTTTCATTATAATAAATAATATATATATTATTAATATTTAATATATTACAAATAATAATAAAATTTATTAATATGAATAATATTTAATAATATTAATATTTATTATAAATAATATTTAATAATATTAATATTTATTATTTTTTATTTTATTTATTTCTCCTTTCGGGGTTCCGGCTCCCGTGCCGGGCCCCGGAACTATTAATAATAAATAATATAATAAGTTTATAAATAATAAATATATAGTCTAAACCTCTTTTTTATTTTAATAATAATATTTCATAAATAATTATAATATAAATAATAATTATATTTTAATCTAAAGAAGATATAATATAAAAAGTATTTTAAATAATATATAATTTAAATAATATATATTAATTAATTATATATTATATATATTTTTTATATAATTTATATAAGAATAAAAATAATATATATATATATATATATATATTTATAAAAATAATAATTTTAATAATAATAATAATAATATTATTAAAATAAATATATATATATTAATTATAATATTTTAATATAAAATAAATATTATTATAATAATATATTAATCATTTAAATTAAATATTAATATAATATATTAAATGTTTAATAATACTCCTTTCGGGGTTCCGGCTCCCGTGGCCGGGCCCCGGAACTATTAATATAAATATTATAATAAATAAGAAATTTATCCTTTCAAGGTTCCAATCACCGAAATTCTTTTCTTACTTACAAGATTATATTTTATTAAAAATAAAATATTAAAAATAAATATTAAAAATAAATATTAAAAATAAATATTAAAAAAGGTATTCACTATAAATATAAATATAAATATAAATAAAATAAATTAATCCGGCCGAAGGATATAAATTTAATTATGAGAGTCGAGTCTTTACCTTTAATAGGAAGGAATAAAAATATAATATATTTATCTCCTTCCGGGGTTCCGGCTCCCGTGGCCGGGCCCCGGAACTATATTATTTTATTTTTATATCAAAAGAAGTAAATTATTATTTTAATAATAATTATAATTTATCATTAATAAGATATAATAAAATAAATAAAGATTACAAATAAGAATAATCAATTTAATTGTTTAAATATACAAAATAATGTAATATTAGTTTTAATATAATTATATATATTATTAATAAATAATACAATTATTATAATAATTATAATAAATATTATTTATATTTAGAATTATTATATTATATTATATTATATTTATTTTTAAATAGATAATATTTATTTATTTAATTTTTTATAAATATATTATTTATTTCTCCTTTCGGGGTTCCGGCTCCCGTGGCCGGCCCCCGGAACTTTAAACTTATATTAATATTTATTAAAATATAAATTTTGTATTATTATTATATTTTATAAAATATAATACCTTCTTTATTTATATTTATATTTATAATTATAAATAAACTTATTTATTATTATTATTAAAAAATTATATAAATTATATAATATAATCTAATATTATTTTATTTTTATTATATTATTATTTATATTATATTATATTATAATTTAATTATAATTAATTATAAATAATATTTTATATAAATTTATCTCTTTCTTAATTTAATTTAATTTAATTTAATTTAATTTAATAGGGGATTCGATCGGACTAATTTATTTTATTTATTTTATTAATTTTTATATTATTTATATATTTATATTTTATATATAATATATATATATATTATATATATAATCTTAAGTAGTATATAATAATATACTTAATAATAAGTCCCTAACGGAGGAAAAATAAGTAAAGGAGATATTAATTAAATAATAATGAATATTTATTATTATTATTGTATAATTTTTATTAATATTATTTTTAAGTTCCGGGGCCCGGCCACGGGAGCCGGAACCCCGAAAGGAGAATATTATAATTATTATTAATAATAATTTATATTTAATTATTAATAAATAAAAAGATAAAATAATAATTCTAATATTTAGAATTTATGATTATTTATATTAAAGATTCATATCTCCTTCGAGGTCCGCCCCCTCCACGGGGCGGACCGGACTATTTTATTAAATTAAATTAGATGTTCATTAAATAAAAATAAATATCAAAGAATATTAATAGATTAATATATTAATAGTTCATAATGATAAAATTATTATCATTATTTATATTAATAGTTCCGGGGCCCGGCCACGGGAGCCGGAACCCCGAAAGGAGAATTATTAAAATAAATTATTATTTATAATTTATAATTATATTATTAATAAATTGTATCATACTATTTATTATTTATTATTTATTTTTATATAATAAAATATAATAATAATAGAATAAAATCAAATCATTAATTTATTTAATTATTAAATTATTTAATAAATTAAAATAAAAAAAATAAAATATTAAATATATTATAATATTTCTCCTTTCTTAAAATAATTTATATAATTTTTTATATATTTATATATATATATATTTATATATTCAATATAATTAATTTAATTTAATTTATATATATATGAATAATATATTAATAATTAAGTATTATAAAATTAAATAATATAATATTGATTATAATTATGATATATTAATATATTATAATAATATATTTTTAATAAATTATTATTAATAATATATTTATACTTATTAATAATAAAATTATAATATATTTTTTATAATTAATATATTAATTAATTAATTAATTAAGAATATTAAAAAAAAGATAAATGAATATTTATATTATATTATATTATATTAATAGTTCCGGGGCCCGGCCACGGGAGCCGGAACCCCGAAAGGAGAAATATTAAAATAATTAAATAAATACATATTTTTATTATTATTATCAAGGATAAAGAGATTCGAACTCCTAATGATTGATTTGAAATCAACTGTTTTACCATTAAACTATATCCTTATTATTATTATTTATTATTTATTTATTTATTATATATATAATATATAATATATAACAAATAATATTATTATTATATAAATAAATAAAAATTATATAATTATTTTTATATAAAAATTATAAATTATATAAATTATAATAAGTTTTATTTTAAGTTAAAAAAAAATGATTATAATAAATAAATATATATATTATATTATATATAAATATATATATATTAAAATAAATTATATAAATTATATAGAGTATTATTTTTAATAAGAAGTGAATAATAATAATTATATGTAATAATTATAATACATTCTCCTTTCGGGGTTCCGGCTCCCGTGGCCGGGCCCCGGAACTATTAAATATATTATAAATATATAAATTATTATTATTATTTATTAATAATAATAATAAAAAAGATATAATATATTTATATACTATTTATAATGTCCCCTTTTTTTATTTAAAGAAGATGTATATTATTTTATTATAAATATTTATTATTTATTTATATTAATAGTCCGGCCGAACCCCGAAGGAGTTATAAATTTTATTTAAACAAATAAATTATTAATTTTATAATTTAAAAATAAAAATTAAAATTAAATTGTTATAATATAATTTTTTTTATTATAAATAATAATATATAAAATTAAATATTATAAATAAATTTATTAATAATAATTAATGATTTATCATTAATATATAAAATGAATAATAGTCCGGCCGAAGGAGTTTAATTCTATTAAATATATTAATATAATTATTATATAATAACAAAAAAAGTATAATTTATATTATATATTTTATTAAATATATTTTAAAAATCAATTATTTCCTTTGTATTTATAATAATTTATCATTTATATATTGAGATTATAATTATAATTATAATTATAATTATTTATTTATTTATTATATTAAATTATAATAATAATTTATATTAAATTATAATAATAATTATATTATATTATATATATATTAAAATATTTTATTATATTATTTATATATTATATTTATATAATATATTATATATTATATTATATTATATTAAAATATATTTATATTTATATTTATATTTATATTAATATTTATATTTATATTAATATTTCTCCTTTCGGGGTTCCGGCTCCCGTGGCCGGGCCCCGGAACTATTAATATTTATATTAATATTTAGATTAATATTTATGTAAGAATATTTAAGATATTTATAAGCCCACCGCAGGTTCCCCTACGGTAACTGTATTTCAACTTCGCATTAATTCATATTATTTCTGATATAAATAAATATAAATTAATAATTATTAATATTTATTAAAAAATATTATATAAATAATAAGATAATAATATGTTTCAACGCGTGATGAGTGATTAGTGCGAAACAGTTAGAATATTCACCGTAACATACTAATTTACGTATTACTAGCAATTCTTTTTTCATATAATCGAATTTCAGATTATAATTCATATTAATATATAATAAAAAAATATATTAAAAATTAAAATGTTTTATATTATTAATTAAATATAATTAAATATATTTTATATAATTTTATTATCATTTTATTATAGCACGTCTATTACCCATATTATAAGGATCATTATGATTTGTCTTAATTCCTTTCTTTATATTAATAAATAATATAAAATTATATATAATTAAAATTATATATATGGAGTTTTGTTCGTTTATGAACTTAATCTAAAACTTTGCAGCACGAACTAAAGACAACAATGTAACGCCTGTAATATAATAATTATAATAATTATTATAATATTCAAAATATGGTAAGGTTAGTCGTGGATTATCGAATTAAATAACATGCTCCACTGCTTAAGTCTGTAACCGTCTATTGTTTTGAGTTTCATTATTGCTAACGTACTCTTCAGGTGGAATACTTTCATTTTCATTTATTATTTATATATAATATATATTATAAATAATTGTATTCATAGTTTACTACTAGAACTACACGGGTATCGAATCCGTTTCGCTACTCTAGTTTTAATCCCTCAATGTCAGTTAATATTTAATTAATATTTTCACATATATTAGTCTTATAATTATTATTATTATTTCATCTTTACTATTATAATTCTTTAATTAATTTTATTAACTCTAAATTATAATATATAATTCATTCTACGGATCCTTTAAACCATTATGATTAACGCTCGCCCTCTTTGTGTTACCGCGACTGCTGGCACAAATATTAGTCAGGACTATTAAAATATATTATTAATAATAATAAATTAATATTATTATTAATATATATATCCATATAAAATATATATGGTAATTAATATCATTATTTTAATTATTTATGGATTTTATTTTTAATCAATTTATATATATATATTATTATTATTATTATTATAAATATTAAATATTTATAAATAAAATAAAATATTTTTATATATCATCCTAATAAGTAACTGGATCAATCTTTCGATCATTGTCCAATATTCCTCACTGCTGTATCTTATAGATATTGACTATATTTCAGAGTCAACGTGATCGTTCTAACTTTCATTATCGATTATGGATCGTTGGCTAGGTTTAACTCTTAATAAACCTACTACCTAAACCATTATTGGCTTGACTATAGATAAATATATATTATATATATATCCTTTTTATTATATAAATTATTTTTATATAATAATATATTAAGTATTTAGCTTATTCTATAGTTCATTAATTCCTAATAAAATTACTCACGTTTACACCACATATTTATTATCTTATCAATAATAAACGTATGATTCGCATGTGTCATGTCCTTATTTAGCGCTTAATCTGAACCAACATCATATTCTTATAAAATTTTTACTTTTCCTTATTATATAACTAATATAATTATATATATATATATATATATTATTATTATTATATAAAACTATTATTTATTACTTATATAATAATAAATAAATAAATAAATTAAAATATAATAATTAATAAATAAATAAATAAATAAATTTATAATAAAAAAAACTTTATTAAAATATTAATATATATATATATAATAAATTTATATATATTTTATATAAATTTTATATAATTAATACTATTTTATTGTTTATATAATATACTATTAATAAAAATAAAATTATTTATTTTTATATATTAAAAATATAAATAATATTAATATTAATATTAAAAGTTAAATTAGTCCGGCCGAAGGAGTGAGGGACCCCCCCCGTATACTTACGGGGGAACCCCTTTTTTAAGAAGGAGAATATTTTATATATCTTTCCTTTATTAATAACAATGATTAACTAAATTGACAATCACAAAGTTATAATATTATTATTATATAAATTAATAATATTATATAATTTATAAATTTAGACATCTTTTTTTATTAAATACTTTTTTATAAATATTAATATAATAAAAGATTTTTAATATATTAATAATTATTATATTAATTTTTAATAATAAAATAAAAATAATAATAATAAAAATAGAATTTTATAAATAAATAATTATAAATAATAAATTTAAATAATATTATTAAATATTATTTAATTATTAATTATGTAATTAATATTTATATTATATAAAGTATTCAATACTTATTAAAATTAATATTTTTATAAATAAAATAAAAATGTAATAATTATAAAAATACCTTTTTAATATTATATAATTATAAATATAATTATTATATAACCCCTATAAAAATTAATATTTAATATTTAATATTTAATATTTAATATTTTATATTTTATATTTTATATTAATTGTATAATAAAAATAAAATATATAAATTATATATTATAAATATAAATTATTCTTTTTTAGAAATATTTATTAATATTTATTAAGAAATTATATATATATATATATAGATTATAAATTATATATGTTTACTCCCACCCCCTTTTCGAAATTACAATTATAATTAGTTTAATAAAAAAAAATAAATAAATAAATAAATTATATAAAAAAGTATATTTATTAATATTTGATAATATTAATATATTGTAATTATATTAATTATTATTATATTTAATATATTAATAATAAAGAAATACAAATTATTATTAAAGTATTAATTATTATTTAAAATTATATTAGTCCTTCCACCTTTTTATTTTTTAAGAAGGAGTGAGAGACCCCCCTCCCGTGTACTAACGGGAGGGGGACCGAACCCCTATTTAAGAAGGAGTGCGGGACCCCGTGGGAACCGAACCCCCTTTTTATTTAAAGAAGGAGTTATTTATATTATTATTATTTAATAATAATATATAAAAATATAAATTTATTATTATTATTTTATATAAAATATATATAATATATAATAAAATATATAAATGATATTATTATTTTTATTAAATATATATATATAATGGAATATATAAATGGTATTATTATTTTATTAATTTAATAAAAAATAAAAACCTTTAAGACTATAACTTGCCATTAGTAAATTATTATTATTTACCCCTCCAATGAATTTTATTGAATTATATACTAAAATATTATAATATTATTTTTTTAATATTTATTAATATTTATTAAAAGATTTTATAGAAATGGATACTTATATATATATATATATTTATTTTATAATTAAGAGTTATAATTATTATATAATTTATTTAATCCTCACTACTTTTTTATTATTAATATATATATAACATATTTTTATTATATAGAATATAAAAAAAGATATAATTTTCATAATAAAATTATAATTTAATTTAATATATAAATATATATTTATATAAAATTATTATATTATTATTATATTATATAATATTATTAATAATATATTTTATTTAGAAATATATTTTTTATAAAATATTAATTAATTAATTAATTAATTAATTAATTATTAATTAAAGAAAAAAAAGAAATAATAATTATTTGATAATATATATTATTATTATATATAATTATAAAAAAGATTATAATTATTTTTATTTATAAAATATAAAGTATATTATTTAAATTATTAATTAAGTTAGATTTATATTTCTAAATATATAAGTCCCGGTTTCTTACGAAACCGGGACCTCGGAGACGTAATAGGGGGAGGGGGTGGGTGATAATAACCAGAATATTAAATATATATAGAGCACACATAGAATAAATTTTATAACATAATCAATAAATATATTATAAGAATATAATATATTATATAATAAAATATAAAGTATAAACGATATAATTAATTATATAATATAAATATAAATTAAAAATAATAATAAATTTAATAAAATAATAAATGATAAACAAGAAGATATCCGGGTCCCAATAATAATTATTATTGAAAATAATAATTGGGACCCCCACAATAGAATAGAAAATTAAAATAATAATTAATAATATATTATATAAAAAGATAATATAATATATTAATTTATATATATAGATATATTATTAAAAAAAAAAGTATATATAATATATATATATTAATTTATATATAAAAAATAATAATATATAAATAAAAATGATAAATTATATAAATAATTTATATATTAATAAAAAAATAAGTAATAGATTTTTTTTTTTAATAAATAATATAATATAATATAATATTTAATTATATTAAATATATATTAATAATAATGAATAATATATAAATTAATAACAATAAGATATCCGGGTCCCATTAATAATTATTATTTTCAATAATAAATGGGACCCCTATCTATACTATCTATCCTATCTATCCTATCTATATAAAATAATTATAAATATATAAAATAATTATAAATAATTAATAATATATAAAATAATTATAAATAATTAATAATATATAACTCCTTTCGATATTCGTACCGATTCCTACTTATTTATTATTCATAAATCATAAATTATTATTAAAAATAATAATATACTATTAGGATACCCATAATTAATAATATATATATTATTAATATATAATAAAAATAGTAATAAATAATAATAATAATAATAAATATATAATGAATATTTATATATATATATATATATATATTTATTAAATCTATATATATATAAATCAATAAAAGATATAATATATAAAATATATTAAATAATATTAAATATATGATTATAATATTTTTAAATAAATAAATAAATAAATAAATAATATAAAATTATATAAAAATAATATTAAATATATAATTATAATACTTTAATATAAAATTATATAAAAATAATATTAAATATATATATAAATAATTAATAAGATTATAATTATATATATATAAATAACTCCTTTTGGGGTTCCGGCTCCCGTGGCCGGGCCCCGGAACTTATAAATATTATATATTATATTATCACTTTTTTAACTCTTTATAAAAACTATATATAATAAATATTTTATATAATTATCCTAAATTATATTATATTTATTTTTATATTACATCTTTAAAAATTATTATTTTTATTTATAATTAATAATTTCATTAAATAAATTATTTAAATTAATACTCCTTCGGGGTCCCCGCCGGGGCGGGGACTTATTTTTATAAAAAATAAATAAATAAATAAATAATTGAAACTCTTTTCTTTATATTAATAGTTCCGGGGCCCGGCCACGGGAGCCGGAACCCCGAAAGGAGAAAGTATTAATAATATTATATTATATTAATAAAAAGTATGAATAATATTATATTATATTATATTATATAAATATATTAATAAATAATAAATTATAAATTATTTAATAATAGTCCGGCCCGCCCCCTGCGGGGCGGACCCCGAAGGAGTTCTACTGAATAATTATTAATTATTAATTATTAATTATTAATTATTAATTATTAGTTTAATCAAAGAGGAATGAATATCTATTATATTATATTATATTATATATAAATGTGAATATCTTATATTTATATTTATATATATGTAAAATCTATAAAGAAATGAGATTAGATGATATTGAAATGAAATAAAATGAGATGAGATGAATTGGGGCCCGGAAAGGGACCGAACCCCTCATAATAATTAATTTAATATATATTATAATAAAACTTATTATATATATTTTTATATATATATATTTTTTTTATATATTATATAATAAATATTACTTCTTATTAAAATTCCTTATTTTTATTATTTTTAATAATTAAATTCATATAGTTATTATAATATATAGATAAACTCCTTTCGGGGTTCCGGCTCCCGTGGCCGGGCCCCGGAACTATAAATTTAATTTTATTAAATTGATATAAACATTATTTAAAATTATATAAACAACTAAATTATATTAATTGTATTTAATTTAATAATTAATAATATTTTTAATAATGATTATTTTTATAATTATTATTTTATATATTTATTAGTGAACACTAATATTTATTATTTATTATTTATTATTTATTATTTATTATTTATTATTTATTATTTATAAAAGTGTGAACCCCGAAAAGAGTTATTATTATATTTTTATAATAAATTATTATATTTTAATAATAAATTATTATATTTTTATAATAAATTATTATATTTTAATAATAAATTATTATTATTATATTTTTATAATATAATATATTATTTATATATTTATTAATGATTATTTATATATTTATTAATAATTATTAATATATTTATTAATGATTATTTATATATTTATTAATTAGATAATGGGGGGGTCCCTATTATTATTTACAATAATAATTATTAATGGACCCCAGATATCCTATAATTAATAATAAAGAATACTTCATTTAATAATATTATTATATATAATATAATTATATTATATACTTTTTTATAAATGTATTTAAATTTATATATATATAATTATAATTAGAAAGTCTCTGCTGAAGGTAAAATAGAAACCCCCAAAAGGAGTTGAAATTAAAAATAATAATAAATAATGATATAAAAATTATAAGTTTCTCCTTTCGGGGTTCCGGCTCCCGTGGCCGGGCCCCGGAACTGAAAAAAAAATAATGTTAATAATAATATATAAATATTATATCTTTTTTATAATATAATATTTGTTAAAGAATAATATAAATATTATACCTTATTTTGAAATCTCAACCAATGATTAAAAACTATAATTAAATATAATTAAAAGTCCGTTCCCTTTTTAATTTTAAATTTTAATAAGAAGAATATAAATTTTATAAAAGAATATATATATATATAATATAATATATAATATAATATATTATGATATTAATTTTATTATAACATATAATATTTTTTTTTATTTATAATATTATAAATAAATGATAAAATGAGGGGTTTCGATCCTATATCATATTATATCATATTGGTATCCAAAACTCTTTAATTATAATAATAATTATAATAATAATTATAATAATAATTATAATAATAATTATAATAATAATAATATGGAGTTCATATTTTTATAAATATAAAATAAAAGTATTTATTTGTAATGTAATGTAATAAAATTTAATATATTATGATAAATATATATATTTTTTTTTAATGTTTAATTAAATTATTATCAGATAGGATAGACTCGAACTAACTAGGTCTTTCTCCCAAAGAAAGCGCCTGACCTTTTGGCTTCTATCTGTATTAATATATAATATATATAATAAAATAATAAAAAAAATAAATAAATAAATAATAATAATAATAATAATATAATTACTTTATAAATATAAAGTCCCCTTTTTATTTTATTTAATTAAGAAGGTATTTTTAAAAAGGAATATTCATTACTTTTTTATAAAATTTTTATTAATTTCATATTGATTATTATTAATAATTTATAAAATAATAATAATAATATATAATTCATATTATTAAATGTTTATTTTTATTAATTAAGATACTTTTATAATATATAAATATATATTTATTAATAAAGAATAATATTTATATTATTTATAATTATATTTTTATTATTAATTAATTAATTAATTAATTAATTAATTATATATATATATATATATAATTTATAATAAAGAATAAACATTATTTTTTTTATCTTTTTAATATTTTTATTTATTTATATATTTTAATAATAAAATAATAAATAATTATTAATAATAATTTATTATTAATTAATAGTTCCGGGGGCCGGCCACGGGAGCCGGAACCCCTAAAGGAGAATAAATATTTTAATAATAAATATTATTTTTATAATATAAATTAATATTATAATATAATATATATATAAAAAATTAATTATGAATATGGATATTATATTATAATTAAGCATATTTCTGTATAATAATATAACTATTCCAATATATATATATATATTACTTTTTTTTATTAATATATATATATGGACTCCTGCGGGGTCCGCCCCGCGGGGCGGGCCGGACTATATTTATATATTTATTAAGTTTTATTTTCATATTATTTATTTATACTAATTACTTTATTAATATTATATTAATTTATATAAAATTTATTTAAATTATAATTAAATTTATATAATGACTTTTTATATATATATATATTTCTTTATAAATATTATTAGATAATATTTATCTTATAAAGAAATAATATTATAAATAAAATATATAATTTATTTTATTATTATATTAATTATATAATATAATTTATATATTTATGACTTTCCTATTAATAATATAAATATCTTATTCAAATTAATTAAAAATTAATATATTATTTAACCCCCGTGGGACCAACCCGGTGAGCAACGGGGTTGGCGCCCGCGGGGGATTTATTAATTAATTAATTGATTAATATTATATACTTTTTTATAATTATTTATATATTATTTATTAATATTATTAATATAATTATTATATTATATAATATATTCTTCTTATAATATATTTTATTATACTTTTTATAGAAAGGAGATATTATATATTAATTTATTAGCAATAATACGATTTGAACGTATATAATTAGGTCATGACCCTAAAATGTTAACCAATTACATCATATTGCATTTATATAATTAATACTTATATTATATTACTTATAAAATTTAATATATATATATATAATATAATTTTTACTTATTAAAAATAATAAATAAAAAAAAGAAAATATATATAATCTTTATCATTATAATATATAATATTATATTATATTCTATTTATAATATATTTATAATATATTTATAATATATTTATAATATATTTATAATATTTAATATTTTTTTTAATAAAAATAATCCATCCTAAAGGAGATATATAAATAAATTTACTATTATTAATATTATAAAGATTAATAATTTTTATTGTTAATAACATTTTATATTTTATATTTTATTAAGATGTAAATCCAAAAGGAGAAAATTAATTATATAATATATATACATATATATATTATATAATATTTATATTATTATTAACTTCCTATATACTATACTATTATATTTATATTTCTCCTTTCGGGGTTCCGGCTCCCGTGGCCGGGCCCCGGAACTATTAATATTAATTAAAAATATTTATTTTTATATTAATTAATTAATTAATTAAAATTATTTTATTGAATTTTATATTATTTAATAAAAATTTTATAATATTTATATTATCCTTTGGGATTATCCCATGGGTAATTCTTCACTCTTTCAGTGACTTTATAATTTATTATTTATTATTAATAAATAAATAGTAATAATAATCCAACCGTAGAAGATAATAATAAAGTTAAATATTATTAATAATAATTAAATAATGTTAATTTGTATTATATTAATATTATATATAATAAAATATTATATCTCTTTTTTATATATTATAATTAAATATATTATTATAAATATATTATAATAATAAAAATAATAAAAAATAGTATATTAAATATTATTTAAATACATACTATTATTTATTATTCCTTTGGGGACTTATTATCTTTATATTAATTTATATTATTTATATATAAATATATATATTAACTTTTTTATATTAATATAAAAATCAATTAATTAATTATTATTTTTTTAAGGAAGTAATTAATATTAATATTAATATTAATTGGAAGGGGTTATATTATAATATAAATATATATTATTATTATTTATATATAAATATTAAAATATTTTATATTTATATGTATGGGTCCCAATTATTATTTTATATAATAATTATTTAGGGGACCCGGATATCTTCTTGTTATTAATTTATTATATTATATTATATTATATTATATATTTATTATTTATTATTAATATTTTATTTATAATATTTATAATTTTATTAAATATTATTACTAAATATTTATTTATTTATAATAAATTTATTATATACTTTTTTATATTATTATTATAAATTTTAATAAACTTTTATATATATATAATTATAAATAAAGATATAAATATTTATCTCCTTCGGGGGTCCGCCCCCTCCGCGGGGCGGACCGGACTTTATTATTATTATTATTATTTTTATTTTTATTTTTATTAAATAATATTTATATAATTTTAATAATTAAAACTTTTTATATTATATTTATATTATTTGATTATATTATTAATTATATAATGTTAATATCAATTATATTTTATATTTATTAATATTATAATATAAATATTTATTATATAATTATTTTTTTTATTAAATTTTATTATATATACTTATTCTCCTTTCGGGGTTCCGGCTCCCGTGGCCGGGCCCCGGAACTATTAATTAATAATAGGTGAAACGATAGGATTTTATATTACCTGTGAACAACTGGTAATATTTAATCCGTATTATATTATATTATATTATATTAATATTAATATTAATATTACATAAAATAAATATTAATTTTTATAAATTATTATCTCCTTCGGGGGTCCGCCCCCTCCGCGGGGCGGACCGGACTTTATTATTATTATTATTATT
>OCVT010000550.1_pt1 | contig 15374 bp, 17 predicted proteins | sample 1539111 | NCBI WGS metagenome assembly OCVT01 (sample SAMEA3991482, study PRJEB22521) | metagenome | biome: anthropogenic terrestrial biome; feature: sewage plant; material: raw primary sludge | place: Sweden | collected 2012-09-26 | reverse complement strand
TTTGCCAACCAGCTCAGTCGTTATGCACCACTGCAGTTGTGGCAATCGATTATGCGGGGTGAGACTGAGGCAAAAATTGAATATAAACGTAAAAAATTAACGGTTTTCTTCTCAGATATTCAAGGTTTTACCGAACTCTCAGAAACACTTATTCCAGATGATCTAGCTTTCCTGCTTAATGATTATCTTAGTCACATGACTGAAATTGCCAAGCAGTATGAGGCAACCGTGGATAAGTTCATGGGAGATGCGATCCTGATTTTCTTTGGTGACCCAAACTCACAGGGTGTGGAGCAGGATGCGAAATCCTGTATGGAAATGGCAATTTCCATGCGCCAGCAAATGAAACTTTTGCGTGAACGCTGGAAGAAAATGGGCTATCCAGCCCTGCACATCCGCATGGGAATCAGTACAGGTTATTGCCACGTTGGGAACTATGGGGCTTCACACCGTATGGCCTATACCATTGTGGGGCGTGATGTAAATCTGGCAGCGCGTTTACAGTCTGCGGCTGAAGTGGATGAAATCCTGATTGCGGATGACACACATCAGCTGATTAAAAATGAATTTCTATGTGTGCCTAAAGTACCAATTTACTTAAAAGGCATTCAGGGGCCCGTAAAAACTTGGCAGGTGATGGAAAAATTCACTGGCAAGAAATCAGATACCCAAAAATGGTTTGATTTTGAATATAAGGGTTTTCATTTGGTACTTAATTTAGAGGAAGTACAAAATTATGAATATCCTGAACTGGTTGAAATTCTGGAAAAGATGATAGACCGAATTAAAAAGCAGCAGAAAATTACCAATGCACAGGGAATTCCAAAACTGACGTTGGATGATGAGATTAGACAATAATCCAGATTTATTCTTGAATAAAAAACTCCTCTAATAAAGAGGAGTTTTTTGATGGATAAAGCTTAGTGATTTTCCGAAGCATGATTAATCGTATATTTCGGAATTTCAATTTCTAAGTCTTCATCAACGATCTCAACCTGACATGACAGGCGAGAGTCAGGCTCTAAACCCCATGCACGATCAAGTAGATCTGCTTCAACATCGTTCATTTCTTCAAGGCTATCGAATCCTTTACGAACAATCACGTGGCAAGTCGTACATGCTGCAGACATGTCGCAAGCATGTTCAATTTTAATGCCTTGTTTTAATAAACTTTGGCATAAATTGGCATTTTGTTCGACTTCAAATTCTGCACCTTCTGGGCAAATTTGTGCATGAGGAAGAACTTTAATACGTGGCATATTGATCACCTATACCTTTAGTTTGAGTTTGACCAATCTTCAAGTTTCGTACCTTTTAAGGCATGGTCAATATGTCGATTCATACGCAATGCGGCAAAGGCATCACTATGAATTTTAAGTTGTTGAACAGCATGTTCAATCGCTGCAAGCTCATCGGTCTTCAGACGGGCTTTTAAAGCTTCAGCGGCAAGAATTAAATCTCGAGCTTGTTGCTGCGAGAGTAAATCCGTATCTGCTTTTAACGCTTGTTCGAGTGCTTCCAACTCACGTTGTGCTTCCACTTTTGTTTCTTGCAGATGGCGCAATTGTTTGTCTTCTTCAGCATGTTGGAAACCTTCAACCAAGAGGCGTTCAGTATCCGCTGCAGATAGACCATAAGATGGTTTGATATCAATTTGCGCTTGAACACCAGAAGTGGTTTCTTTCGCAGATACTGTCAGTAAGCCATCCGCATCAACTTGGAAGGTCACTTCAATGCGTGCTTGACCAGCAGTCATTGGTGGGATGCCATGTAAAACAAAGCGACCCAATGAACGACAATGCTCGACTAAATCACGTTCACCTTGTACCACATGAATCAACATCGCGGTTTGGCCATCTTGATAAGTGGTAAATTCTTGACGGCGAGCGACTGGAATTGCTGTGTTTCGTGAAATCAAACGTTCAACCAATCCACCCATGGTTTCTAGACCAAGAGAAAGTGGCGTGACATCAAGCAGTAATGAACCATCTTGACTGTTGCCAATGAGCTGGTTGGCGGTAATAGATGCGCCAATTGCAACGACTTCATCAGGATTGATCGTACAGAGTGGTTCACGTTCAAATAATTCGCGTACAGCTTTTTGTACGGCATATGAACGTGTTGAACCACCTACTAAAACCACATGTTCGATTTCATCGAGTTCAAGTTTAGCATCACGCAGTACACGTTTACATACACTCATGGTTTTATCGAGTGCAACTTGAATAATCGATTCAAAAGTTGGGCGATCTAAAGTGAGGCGATCATCCAGTAATTTTAATTCAGCAGCTTCATGATCTGTTAAGTATTCTTTGGCTTGACGCGCTGCCACAATAAAAACAGCATATTCTTCATCGCTTAAAGTTTCGATATTAAGCTGTTTTTTTGCCCATTTTACGATTAAGCGGTCAAGGTCATCACCACCAAGCGCGGTATGTCCACCAGTCGCAAGAACTTCAAAAACACCTTGTGAGAAACGTAGGATGGAGACGTCAAAAGTACCGCCCCCTAAATCGTAAATCACATAATTACGGTCTGTACTGAGATTGGTATCTTGGTCTAATCCATAGGCAACCGCGGCAGCCGTTGGTTCATTCAACAAACGTAAAACATTCAAACCTGCAAGTTGAGCAGCATCACGTGTCGCTTGGCGTTGTGCTTCATCAAAATATGCTGGAACAGTGATCACTGCACCGTTGATAGGGTTGTTGAGGCTTGCTTCGGCACGATCTTTTAACTGCTTTAAAATGTCTGCAGAAATTTCGACAGGCGTTTTACGACCAGCAGCAGTTTGAAATGCTGGCATCTCATTTTCTGCACCAACAAGTGTATACGGATGCTGAAATTTGATATCTGCTTGCGAGCGACCCATAAAACGTTTTACTGAAACAACAGTATTTTTGGGGTCAGTCATCATAAACGGCTTGGCTTCATAACCAAACGTCGTTGAATCTTTTGCGTAATGAACAATCGACGGCAGTAATACACGATCTTTGTCATCTTGCAGAACTTTCGGTTTTCCCGATAGCACTGTCGCCACTAAAGAGTGGGTTGTCCCTAAGTCAATGCCGATCGCAATACGATGTTGATGCGGAGCAGTAGATTGACCTGGTTCAGCAATTTGCAAAAGTGCCATGCGTGCGGTATCCCTTGAAAATATTTGGTAACAGCGGATTAAAAATCATCATCGAGATCGAAGCTATCTTCTTCGTCCAACATACGATCTTCAGCTTTATCAATATCATTCATGACACGTTGAAAAAAACGTAGTTTACGAACGGTATCACGAGCCTCAGCCCAATCTTCTTCAGCAAAATCGATTTTAAATTCACGAACTAACCCGTCAATCCATTGCTGAACTTCAACTTTTAAGGTACTAAGCTGCTCGCTAGAGGTGGCTTCGTCAAGCTGTTCACGCATTTCGAGTGCAGATTGTAAAAATTCAAAATCGCTAATGGACTGATCCAAGTGATGATCTTGTTTTTTTAAGCCAAGTAAATACGCCGCACGACTATCAACTTGTGAGAGTACTTTATACGCTTGATTGATTTCACTCGACTTGATCAATGCTTGATCTTTGTCAGTGGCTTTATCGGGATGATATTGCTGTTGCAAACTTAAAAATTGTTTTTTTAAAGCTGCTAAATCTATATCGAGTGCTTCTGGTAATTGGAACAACTCAAAATGATTCATGGGAGATGAATTCCGCTATTAATAAATACGTTAAAACAGTGCGGAACACACTGTTTTGACGAAAAGAAAGAGGGTGTTGCTAGTTAGACGGTAAATGATTCACCGCAACCACATTCACCTTTTTGGTTAGGGTTGTTAAATTCAAAGCCTTCATTCAAACCATTTTTCACATAATCCATCTCTAAACCATTGAGATAAACAAGGCTTTTAGGGTCAACAAAAACTTTAACACCGAGTTGCTCAAACACTTGATCATGTGTATCGATATCATCGACAAACTCAAGTACATAGGCCAACCCAGAACAACCCGAAGTTTTCACACCAATACGAATGCCTTCACCCTTACCGCGGTTTTGCAGGTAATTGCTGATGTGAGTCGCAGCATTTTCAGTTAAATGGATCATGAAAACTCCAATATTATTTCGGTCATCACACAGCTTTCGCTTTCTTACCACGATAGTCTTCAATCGCAGCTTTAATTGCATCTTCAGCCAAGACAGAGCAGTGTACTTTTACTGGTGGAAGTGCAAGTTCAGTCGCGATATCAATGTTTTTGATCGCTTGAGCTTCATCAAGCGTTTTACCTTTTAACCATTCGGTTACCAGTGAACTTGATGCGATTGCAGAACCACAGCCATAAGTCTTGAAGCGAGCTTCTTCAATTACGCCATTGTCATCGACTTGAATTTGTAAACGCATCACGTCGCCACATGCAGGTGCGCCGACCATACCTGTACCTACGTTTTCTGCATTTTTGTCTAATACACCAACATTACGAGGGTTTTCGTAATGATCAATTACCTTTTCACTATAAGCCATGTCGCTTCTCCAAACCTCGGGGTCAGCCTAATATTAATATGAGGGTTAAAACACTGTTTTCAATGAAGAGTTCAATTCAAACTCCAATGAATTAGTGTTCAGCCCATTCAACTGTTGAAAGGTCGATACCTTCTTTATACATATCCCAAAGCGGAGAAAGTTCACGTAATTTCTCAACAGCAGCTTTGGTAATTGTTAACACATGATCAATATCTGCTTCAGTTGTATATTTACCAAAACTAAAACGAATTGAACTATGTGCTAATTCATCGGATAAACCTAAAGCACGTAATACATATGACGGCTCTAATGTTGCAGATGTACATGCTGAACCACTTGATACTGCAAGATCTTTTAACGCCATCATTAATGATTCACCTTCAACGAAGTTAAAGCTGACATTAAGATAGTTTGCAACGTTCTCAGTCGGATGACCATTCAAGAACACTTGCTCAAGGTCTTGTTGGAAGCCATTCCAAAGTTTGTCACGTAGGTGGCGAAGACGCTCTTGTTCTGCTTGCATGGTTTTTCCAGCAATTTCGAAAGCTTCACCCATACCTACAATTTGATGAGTTGCTAAAGTACCAGAACGCATACCGCGCTCATGACCACCACCATGCATTTGTGCTTTTAAGCGAACACGTGGGCTACGGCGGACAAATAGAGCACCAATTCCTTTAGGGCCATAAATTTTATGACCAGAGAAGCTCATTAAATCAATTTTCATGGTTGAAAGATCGATTTCAACTTTACCAGCTGCCTGTGCAGCATCAACGTGTAAGAATGTTTTATTCGCACGTGTTAGCTCGCCAATAGCTGCTACGTCAGTAATCGTACCGATTTCATTGTTCACCATCATCAGTGAAACAAGAATGGTATCTGGACGTAAAGCTGCTTTCACCATTTCAGGCGTAATTAAACCTGTACGTGGTTCAGGTTCTAAATAAGTAATTTCAAAACCTTGTTCTTCTAGCTCGCGGCAAGTATCTAACACAGCTTTGTGTTCGATTTTACTGGTAATGATGTGTTTGCCTTTTGAACCGTAGAATTGGGCAATTCCTTTAAGTGCCAGGTTGTCAGATTCAGTTGCACCTGAAGTCCAGACGATTTCACGAGGATCAGCCTTGATCAGATTGGCCACTTGCTCACGGGCATATTCAACTTTTTCTTCAGCCTGCCAGCCATAAGCATGTGAGCGTGAGGCAGGGTTACCAAAAGTCCCTTCGAAAGTTAAGCATTCCATCATACGTTCTGCAACTTCAGGAAGTAATGGTGTTGTTGCTGCATAATCAAGATAAATTGGGCGTTTCATGTCAAATACCTGTAACCGATAGAAAGGCTGAATCGAGACTTACTGAATTCTGGCGAATGGCAACAGTTTGAACGTTGTCACGGGAAATCAGGTCAGCAAGATTGATTTTTGCAAGATAATCGGCAATATGGTGGGAGAGTTCTTGCCATAAGTCATGCGTTAAGCACATTGCACCATTTTGGCAGTTGCCTTTGTGGTCACAACGAGTCGCATCGACCGTTTCATTTACAGCTTCAATAATTTCTAGTACGGTGATTTCACTGGCATGTCGTGCAAGGTGATAACCACCATTTGCACCACGAACACTTGAAACTAACCCGTGACGCTTAAGTTTTGCAAATAACTGTTCCAAATAAGCGACTGAAATGGATTGGCGAGCTGCTATTTCCGCAAGCGTGATGGTTTGTTCAGTTGGCTGCAAAGCTAAATCAAGTAGAGCAGTCACTGCGTAACGACCACGAGTTGTAAGACGCATAATTCGATACACATGATTAGACTAGATGACTAAATTTTATGAATTCCGACTAAAATAGTCAAGTTTTAAATCGTCATTATGCGTGTGAAAAGTAAAATATTATGAAATTATTGTATCCACATATTATAAACAAAAAAGGCAATAAAAATAAAGCTCAATACAGCAAAGCCAATATTGATCAGGCGCTGGCGTTTTTGCATGCGGTGAATACGGTTCTGGTATTGTTTTACCTCAACCAGTAGGGTGTTGATTTCAGAACGTTGCTGGTCAATTTTATCAAGCAGTGGGGCAATGCGCTGTTGGGAAGCAACGGCTTCCGCATCATTCTCAAAGTGGTTGAACCATTCACGCCAGTTGACCAAAATTCTGGACAGGGTGAGGTGCTGTAATACATCGGTCAGGTCTGTGGTAAGTTCGGGCTTACCCATAATCCGCATATTGTATAGACTTTGCTGATTGCTAAAGATGAAAATTTTAATTAGGTCAATCAGTGTGGTGTTGATCTCGACATCAATTGTACGATCATTGGCGGCAAGGTCGAATAAAATGCCTTTTTCAGTGAACTGAATGTAAAAATCAAAGAAAGGGATGTAGCTGTTTATCCTGATCGTGGTTTTTTTCTGGATCAGTTTCTGTGCCTGTAAGCGCAGGGTGGCATCGTGGGTTAAAATAAAGGAAAAAAAAGTCTCTAAAGCAATCAATGTCACATTTAGCCATAAATGTTTGGATTTTGAGCTTTCGTTCATTGATTGATTTTTCCTTACCAATATCGCTATAAAACAACAAGACTTGTAAGCCTGATCATCCTTACTCAATTATTAAAAATAATTTACAGGTCTTTGTTGCTTTGTAGAACAGTTTTATAAAACGATCAAGTCTTAATTTTGATATTATAAAATCATTTTTATGGTTAAATACCACATACTGTTTGTAAAGTGCTTGGGAGCAATGGTCAATGGATAACTCGAACATAGAAAATCCGAATGAAGAAGCTGAGGTAAAAACTAAGCCAAAATCAAAGAGTTCGAAGAAATCTGCACTCGATTTCAAAAAGTATACACAACAAATCTGGCTGGCAGGTTTGGGAGCTTTTTCACGCGCCGAAGAAGAGGGAAATAAATTATTTGACTCTCTGGTCAAGGTGGGTGAAGAGCTAGAATCCAAGACTGTAGATTTTGCTGATAACACCGTTGGAAAAGTGACTGAGAAAGCCAAAGAGTCGGTGACTGACACCAAAGACAAGGTGGAAAAAATTCTGGATACAGGTGTGAATCATTCGTTGAATCGTATTGGTCTAGTCACTCCAAAAGATCTCCAGCATATCGAGCAACTTTTAGTTCAGCTACATATTAAAGTAGATGCATTGATTGAAGAAAATAATCAATTAAAGAGTAAATTGAATAAAAAGTAAAAAATATAGGCACTCGTCTGTTTATGTGGTTTTTGAGTATTTATTTTTGCTAAAAGGTCTTTCTGGTATTGCGTTCTCCCCTAAAGCATTGCTATAAAGGCGGCATGGCCTTTTAAACTATAGCCTTGGATCTTAACAAACGATATTAAGAGGATGTTTTTTATCATGAATAAATCAGAATTAATTGATGCGATTGCTGAAAAAGGGGGAGTATCTAAGTCGGATGCTGGTAAGGCACTCGATGCAACGATTGCGTCAATCACTGAAGCACTTAAAAGCGGTGATACGGTTACTTTAGTTGGTTTTGGTACATTTAGCGTTAAAGAACGTGCTGCACGTACTGGTCGCAATCCTAAAACGGGTGAAGAGCTTCAAATTAAAGCAAGCAAAGTGCCTAGCTTTAAACCAGGTAAGGGTTTGAAAGATTCAGTTGCGTAATCTTTTTAAATCAATAAACGCACCGTTTCGGGTGCGTTTTTTATTTATTGAATGAAAAATTTGCTTTGAGCCGTATTCTGCATTCATTCGCTTTGTTTTTTCAGTTAAAATTGCCCCGAAATAAAATATTGGAATTCTTATGGAATCGTTTCGTACAGTCATTAAGGGTTGGCTTGGCAAAGTCCTGTTAGTTTTGTTTTTGACCCCTTTGGCACTTGTAGGTATTGAAGGATATTTTAGTGGTAGCAATAAGGCAGACGTTGCGAAATCGGTTAACGGTCAGGATATTTCTAATAAAGAATTAGAAAGCGCAACCAAAAATTATAAAGATCAATATTTATCATTGGTTAAGGGTGATGAATCACTGCTCAACCTGCCTGTGATTCAGCAAAAGGCACTGGATGCGCTGGTTGCGCGTAGCTTGCTTTTGCAGCAGGCCGAAAAACTCGGTATTTCTTTAAGCGATGTACAGCTTGAGCAAATGTTGGCGCAACAGCCGAGTTTTCAGGAAAATGGCAAGTTTTCCCAGCAGCTCTATGAAAATTACCTGCGTTCAGTGGGCATGACCAATCAGGGGTTGATTGCCAGCCTACGTCAGGACCATGCCTTGAAAATGATTTCAACCACCTTGATGGATTATGCATTGGTGAGTCAGTCAGACCTACAGCAATTGGCTAACTTGCAGACAGAACAGCGTACCCTGCATTTGGCAAGCATCAAGCTGGATGATTATAAAAAGGGTGTAACTGCTTCCAGTCAGGAAATCACAGATTACTACAACAAGCATAAAAATGAATTCAAGCAGCTTGCAAGTGTTGATGTAGATTATGTGGTTTTAAGCCCAGCATTACTTCCTGCGACCAATCTTGCAGTAACAGATGCCGATTTACAGCAAGCTTATAAAGCATTTGTTGAAAAACAGCAAAAAGATGTAAAACGTCAAGTTAAACATATTTTGATCACCACGGATGCCCGTGATGATGCTGCGGCTCAAAAGCTTGCCAATGAGGTCTATGCAAAAATTCAGGCAGGCATGACATTTGCTGATGCCGCTGCTCAGTTTTCTGATGATCCAGGCTCTAAAACTCAGGGCGGTTTGGTGGCGACCTATGCACCAGGTGTTTTCTCAACTGATTTTGACAATGCAGTCAATGCATTAAAGAATGGTGAAATTTCAAAACCTGTTAAAACCCAATATGGTTATCACATTATTGAAGCAAATTCTCCAATGGTGAAACTGCCATCGTTTGAATCAGAAAAGGCGCGTTTAACTGCTGAAGTTGAGAAAACCAAACTGGCGAATCTATTCAGTGATACGGTCAATAGCCTGAATGAAATGGTAGTTGGTAGTGATTCTCTGGATGCGGTTGCACAGGAAGTAAAAGGTGCTCGTGTTGAATCTGTTAAGGGTGTAACCTTAACCACTGATAACCCATATTTGAGCGATTTGAATGTTAAGGCCAAATTGTTTAATGATGATGTGAAGAATGGTGATCGTAACGCATCTTCAAATATTCAGTTGGCAAATGGCGATACCATCTGGATTAAGGTTCGTGACTATCATCCAGCAGGGATCAAGCCATTGGCACAGGCCACAGCAGAAGTAAAGGCGAAAGTGGTTGAAGAGAAAGCCTATAAGGCTGCTCAGGCAAAAATTGCCAGCATCCTTGCTGATTTTAAAACGCAACCTGCGGCGCAGGTGGTTGCAAAATCACAGGTAACTTTTGAAGATGCAGGTACATATGCACGTTCTCAGGGCTTAAAGCGTGCGATTGAGCGTGCAGCATTTAGTATCCCAGCACCGAGCAAAGAGGGTATGTGGTCTGCTACAACAGCTAAACTGCCAAATGAACTGGTGATTGTTGCTGTTTCCAATGTCAACACCAGTATTGCGAGTGAGTTGCCACCAGAACAAATGCATGAGTTGAGCAAACTCTATCAACAGTTCCGTGGTCAACAAATTCTGGAAGACTATACTGAATATTTAAAATCCAAGGCGAAGATCAAATGAGTTTGTTCTAAGCATAAAAAGCCAGTTTTCATCAACTGGCTTTTTTATTGGAAGAGGTTGGTTATTTTTTTTGAATAAATTTCGCTTCCTCAGATTGAGGATACTGGCTAAGCAACTTGGCCTTATACTGGTTTGCCAAGGCTGTATTTTTATCTACATCTTTTGCAATGCTATACAGCTGATAAACTGCACGTGAAGCTTTTGCAGAGTTAGGATAGCGTGTGGCAACAATATTGTAATTCTGCTTGGCTGCCTTATAGTCCACAGGCTCAACAGCTAAATAGAACTCAGCCAGCCAAAAATAGGCATTGCCCACATAAATACCATTCGGGTGGTTTTTAATAAAGTTTTGCATTGGCTCAATTGCCTTTTTAGCGCCACCTTGTTTATATGCATCTAATGCAACCGTATAAGCTGCTTTTTCGAGTTCAATCTGGTTATTGGTGGTGTTTGTTGTTGCCGTATTTGTCTGTGGCTGCGCCTGTGTCTGGGCTTGAGGTTTAGGTGTTACAGCCGCTACTGGAGGCGGGGTGGGTGTTATTGCGGTTGCTGTCCGCTCTGTTCCAGCCTGAGCGGTATCTGTAGCACCATTTTCTTCGGTATTTTCTTCTGGTGGATCAATTTTCTGTGAAAGTAGCTCCAGACGCTGGTCTAAATCTGTATAGCGGTTTGCAAGCTCTTTCTTGAGTTGTTCAATCGCATTGTCATGTTCTTCTAACTGGCCGCGTAATTTACGAATTTCTTCTTCAAGTTTTTGATTCTTTTGCATGATTTCCCAGTTTAAACTTGGAGAACCTGCAACGACGTTATTGGCTTGCTGTTGGCTTAGGGCACGAGATTCAATCGGGACATTGGCATATAAATGCGTACTGCTGAGTAGCGCAATAAAAAGTATAGAATGCTTTTTTAGCATGAAAATTCATCCATAAAGTTGAAAAACAAAGCTGTGGGCGAACAAGTCTTCATTTTTTACTTGCAACACACCGAATACACGTTTTTGATTTAGCCATTAAAACAGCAACTCGTGTAAATGCAATAAGCATTTACAATCTTCAAGCACTTTTGAAGAGAATTAGAGGGCTGTTGTTTAATGTTTATACAGCTTTTAAGTCGGTTATAAAGATATAGTGGCAGTATTGATGAGGAATTAGGCAGTTGAATTAAAAACTTACTGAAAAACATAGACAAGTCTTGCAACTCAGGTAAAAATCTCTATACTTTGTCAGGCAATGGTAGCCCTACTGGTAGCTTCGCAATTGTACTCTACGAACCCCGCCAGGACCGGAAGGTAGCAACGGTAGTAGAACTATGATGTGCCGAAGTCATGCTGGTAGGGTTGCCACCAATCACTCTTCTTCGCTCGTTCGGGCAACCGCTTTCATAATTACATCCATATCAAAGCCACGGTATTGTAAAAACCGAATTTGTTTTGCCTTTGTTTTTGGATCCTTGGTTACAGCCTCTCCAAATTTTTTAACCTTGAGCTGATACGCCTGTTCATACCAGTCAATATCTTGAAGTTCTTCGGTAATCAATTCAGTATCGAGCTGCTTGGCCTTTAATGTCTGTTTGATGCGTTGTAAGCCTTTTCCCTTGCGAATTTGGCTGGCCAAAGTCTGTTCGGCAACGCGTTGGTCACTCTGATAGTTTTGCCCAGCTAATTCCTCCACCAGATTTGCCACCTCATCAGGATGAACTGCATATTGATTGAGTTTTGTGATTAACTCCGCTTGTGAGTAGTCACGGCGGGTCAATAGGGCAAAGGCATAAGAACGTAGTCTCTGACCTGTCAGGGTTTTGGGCTTTTCAGTTTTTTCCGAATTCAACATATTTTCCTCATGAAACAAAAACGCCCCGTAGGGCGTTCTAGCTTAGTTTTCTAACAAGTCTGGTTCTTCTGCATCTTCAGTTTGTGCGGCTTCATTATTGTTTTTGGTGAGAAGTTGCTCACGAATAAGCTTTTCAATTTCCTGAGCCATTTGTGGGTTTTCTTCAAAATGACGAATCACGTTATTTTTACCCTGACCAATTTTGTTGCCTTGATAAGAGTACCATGCACCCGCCTTTTGTACGATTTCCTGCTGTACCGCAAGGTCTACAAGTTCACCGAGTTGGTTGGTGCCTTTGCCATACATAATCTGGAACACTGCTTCACGGAAAGGAGGCGCCATTTTGTTCTTCACAACCTTAACCCTGGTTTCAGAACCCACAATTTCATCGCCCTCCTTAACCTGTCCAATACGGCGAATGTCCAGACGTACAGAAGCATAGAACTTAAGTGCGTTACCACCAGTTGTGGTTTCAGGGCTACCGAACATTACACCAATCTTCATACGAATCTGGTTAATGAAGATCACCATACAGTTGGAGCGTTTTGCATTACCCGTGATTTTACGTAATGCCTGACTCATCAAGCGTGCCTGCAAGCCCATATGTGAGTCACCCATTTCGCCTTCAATTTCAGCTTTAGGGGTTAACGCCGCAACAGAGTCGACAACGATTAAGTCAATTGCACCTGAACGAACCAGCATGTCGGCAATTTCCAACGCCTGTTCACCATGGTCTGGTTGTGATACCAGCAGGTTGTCAATATCCACGCCTAATTTACGCGCATACTGCGGGTCTAGGGCATGTTCCGCATCAATAAAGGCACAGGTGCCACCATTTTTTTGACACTGTGCAATCGCCTGTAATGTCATGGTGGTTTTACCTGAAGATTCAGGACCATAAATCTCAATGATACGGCCTTTTGGTAATCCGCCAATGCCGAGTGCGATATCCAGTGTTAAGGAACCTGTAGAGACAGCTTCAACTGCCTGTACTGTATTGTCACCGAGGCGCATCACCGTATTTTTACCAAACTGTTTCTCAATCTGGCTTAATGCAGCTTGTAACGCCTTGTTTTTATTATCATCCATCTCAAAACCTCAAAACTTTATCTTCTTAACGACTAACCCAAGTGGATGTATTGAATCTCAACTTGTTGGGACTTGGGTATAGTGGCAGATTCTCATTGTTTATTCTACATCTGATCCGTGTCTGTACGACACAAGATGACGCGTCCATTATTGTAAAAATTACTCGTCATGGTAAGACCATGATTGAGCATTTTCATGTTTAAAACGATTGATATCACGACGGTCTTTTTTACTTGGTCGGTGATCTGGTCGGGCTAGATTATGCATTTTTCGCTGTGAGGCATGCAACTCCCGACGTTCAATACTTTCTGCTGTTTCTTCATAAAGCTGCTGGGCAATTGGTGCGCCACCACGAACCGCAGAAAGAGCCTTGATGATTACGGTTTTTTTCTCAAAACCCTGCTGGATGGTGAGTTCCATACCAATGCGCACGTCTTTGGATACCTTGACGCGTTCATTCTGGTGATGGACTTTACCGCCCTCTATGGCAGCCTTGGCAAGGGAGCGTGTCTTAAAAAAACGCGCTGCCCAAAGCCATTTATCAATGCGCATGGCATCCATGCTTGCTGGTTCATGCTGTTTTTGCATCTGTATCCTGTAGTTTAATTTCAAGATAATCGACAAGTTCAGTGAGATGGTCGAGTGCAGGGTAAGGAAGTTCTGTTGCCGCTCTTGCAGGCTTTGCACTTGAGGGCTGTAGAATACTGAATAGTTGAGCGATGCCAAAGTCTTCTGCGCTTTCGAGTACCGCAACGGTGTCATCCACAAAAACAGCCTGGGCTGGATTAAAGGGATGCAGTTGTTGCAGCTTTTGCCAAAATGCAACTTGCTCCTTGGCATGTCCCAGTTCCTCACTGCTGACCATTACTTCAAAATAGGGGCTTAACTCGATATTTTCAAGTTTAAGCTGTAGCCCCGCGCGGTCAGCATTGGTCAGTAACCAGCAGCGATAGCCCCGATTTTTGAGTTGTTGTAAAAGTTGATGACAGCCTATACGGGCACGAATTTTTTCCCGATGTTCGTATTGGAGTTGTAATACATCAACACCAACTTTCGCCGTCCAGTACGCCGAAGAATACCAAGATAGTGTATGCTTATGCTGTTGGTAGAACTGAAACAGGGTTTGTTGGCTCTGTTGCAGACTGCATTGATGGACCTGGGCATGTCGCTCTGGCAAACAATGATTCCAGATGAAATCGTCAAAGGCTAAATCAAGTAAAGTGCCATCCATATCAAAGAATATGATGGGTTGCTGCTGTAAATCTGAATATGACATAAGGTTGATCTATGTTTATTAAAACGCTTGCCCCACAGGATCAGTTGATTTCGCAACTTGTGCCAATCATGGCGCAGGCAAGTCAAATATTGCTGGAAGAATACCAAAGTTATTGTGCAGGTTGCGAGTTTAATATTCAGGAAAAAAGTGATGATTCACCTGTGACACAGGCTGACCTCAAGATAAACCGTTTTTTATTAAAGCACTTGGCGGAAATAACCCCCAATTTGCCTGTATTGTCAGAAGAAAGTGATTATTCTGCCCGAGCTGCATGGCAACGTTGCTGGATGCTTGATCCCCTTGATGGAACCAAGGAGTTTATCCATGAACGTGATGAATTTACCATCAACCTGAGCCTGATTGAAAACAGTCAAACTACTTTCGCAATTATTGCGGTGCCGTGTGAACAGGTGATGTATATCGGTTATACCTCACAGCAGCCTTATAAATACAGTTTTAGCCGCCAGCAATGGTCGCAGTATCAGATTGAAGAACATGTGGCTGAAGCAGCAATTCAAATTGGCCTGAGTCATCATAGTAAGAATCCAAAGTACAAAAACTTTATTGAACAGATTTTGCGGTATCGTGAGGTTATTCGTCGTGAGGCGGGCAGCGCCTATAAATTCTGTATGATGCTGGAGGGAGAGATTGATATCTATCCACGCTTTCATCCAACCTCTGAATGGGACACCAGTTCAGGACAGGCTTTTCTGGAAAGTATTGGTGGTGGTTTGATGACGCTGGATGGCAAGCCATTTCAGTACAACCAGCGTGAGACTGTGCTGAACAAGGGTTTTATCGCCTTTAGAGATCAGGATTGCAAAAAAATTGCTTATGATGCCTTGAGTCATTCAGGCATTTTAGATTGAGAGTTGAGCAGCTCATGGTATAGTGGGCTAAATTCTTATCTTTTATAATTGTAATATGGCCCTGCATTTATTGCCAAAAAGTATGTTTGAAGCAATTGATTTACTTCCCAATGCTTCAACCCCAGTGACTTTATTTACCCGCCACTCGCTGC
>OCVT010000548.1_pt1 | contig 15387 bp, 11 predicted proteins | sample 1539111 | NCBI WGS metagenome assembly OCVT01 (sample SAMEA3991482, study PRJEB22521) | metagenome | biome: anthropogenic terrestrial biome; feature: sewage plant; material: raw primary sludge | place: Sweden | collected 2012-09-26 | reverse complement strand
GAGTTCAGACGTGTGCTCTTCCGATCTTTGCAACCCGCGTATCGTCATTGCGAGCCTCGAATGATTTTACCGAGGCGTGGCAATCCATCGGCGTTCGCTGTAGTGGCACTGCATGGATTGCTTCGCTGGTACAGCATCACTCGCAATGACGGACTTGTTGAAATTAAAAATGTCGCAAAGCATTAATCGCCTGCTGTGTCTCGCGTGCGACTTGCGCGGCAACTTGGGCAAAATCCTCGCCTGTACTGGCGTAGATGATGGCGCGTGAGGAGTTAATCATCACGCCCGTACCCATACTGGTTTGGCCTGCTTGCATCGTGGCGGCCAAATCCCCGCCTTGCGCACCAATGCCAGGGATGAGCAGGGGCATGTCGCCAACGATGTCACGGACCTCTTTGATTTCATTTGGGAAGGTCGCCCCGACCACGAGGGCGCATTGCCCCGAAGTATTCCATTCGTGCGCCACTTTATGCGCCACGACTTGGTACAAAGGCGTATTGCCGACTTGTAAAAACTGTAAATCACTACCGCCCGCGTTGGAGGTACGGCACAAAATAATCACGCCTTTGTCAGGGTATGCCAAATACGGTTGAACCGAATCAAAGCCCATGTAGGGATTGACTGTGACTGCATCGGCTCGATAACGTTCAAAGGCTTCGATGGCGTATTGCTCGGCGGTTGAGCCGATGTCGCCGCGCTTGGCATCGAGGATGACGGGGATGTGGGGATAATGCGTGCGACTGTATTGGATGATGGTTTCCAACGCGGCTTCAGCGCGGTGCGCGGCGAAGTAGGCGATTTGTGGTTTGAATGCACACGCATACGCGGCGGTTGCATCGATGATGGCGATGCAAAACTCGGTGAAAGCCTCGTCAATCCGGCGTTCGCGCAAATGCAGTGGTAATTTTTCGGGGGTTGGGTCTAAGCCCACGCACAGTAAAGAGTTGTTGTCTTGCCATGCGGTTTGTAGTTGAGAGATGAAGTTCATACGGGGTTCCAATTTGTGTTCATTACCAATCCGAAATGGTGCGTCCCAAGTAGAAATACACATTGGCATGACCTTTGCGGGTGATGCCGATGCCGATTTGTGCAGGACCGATTGGGGTGTTGATGGCACCAAATAAACTGCCTGACATTTTCAAGCCTTTGGTGTCGATGTCCGATAGGCTGTTCCAAGTATTGCCAGACTCAAGACTTGCGCCCAAAATCAGCGGCTCATTGAGCATTTTCCACGGACTGCGGTAGCGATAACTGACGCTGCCAAACAGTAAATAGTTGCCAATGAATTGGTTTTGCTCGTAACCCGATAGTCGATGGTAACCACCCAAGCGATACGGCGATGTATAAACACTGCCTGAGTTATTGTGACCTGCGGCTTCAACATCAAGAACCAAGGCATTTTGCCCCATGCGTTTTGCCCAAATACTGCGAATGCCTGCTTGTAAATAGTGCTTGTCATTGGTTTTTTTGGGCGATGCGCTGGCGTAGAGTTTGGTGTAGTAGCCTTGTGTGGGAATGTAAAAATCATCCAATTGGTCAAAGGTCACTTCTGCATCAATGGTCAAACGCTTTTGGTGATCGGCATCAATGGGCAGGGCGAGGTTGGTGTAATTTGCTTTGAGTCGGGTGTCTTGCCAAGACGCGCCGACCCCCCATTCGCCAATGGAGCCGATGGTTTGACCGATTTGTAAACCAATGTTTTGTCGCCTAACGTCGTAGTCGGTGCTGGCTTTGTTTTGTCCAGAGAGATAAGCTGAATTGTTTTCAACCGTGAAACTCGCTTTGGGACGTATATACCAATTTTGTCCTGAAGACAGGGGTTGGTTGAATTCGGTTTTAAATTGTGTGTTGTTACCAAGGGTCAGATAACTGCGCCACTCAGCACCGAAACTATTGATCCAAATATTGCGGTGTGCCAAGTGTAAAGAAAACTTCTGATTGGTCAGGCTGTTGCTCGACATTTCGATGCCTGCACGCAGGACATTTTTTGCAATGTCTTTTTCACCCACGTAATACACCAATTCATGGCCATTGCCCACGGGCAAAACATCGTATTGCACCGATTCAATGCGGTCAATATTGAGTAGGTTTTTAATATCCGTTTTGACCATATCCATATTCAGTGGTTTGCCTGCACGCACTTGGATAATACTTTGCAATGTTTCGGGATTGGCCAAGCCGTTGGTTTCAACACGAACAAAAGTGATGATTTTGGGTTTTGCTGGGGTGCTTTGGTGTTGTGCGACGAGGGCGTTGTATTGAGCGGTGGGTACCGACATGGTTCTGGCTTGCTGCGTGACTGGTGTTTGTTTCATCGCCTCATAACCATACTTCAGGGCTTCATCAATGCGATTAAACTGTAAATTGGCAATGTCGCCGACATCCACTTTGACGTACAAATCCTGATTCGACAAGGTTTTAACTTCGTCGGTCACATTGCGTTCAACCAAGATGTTCAATAATTGCTCGGACACATTGACCACATTCTTGATTTTATCTTTGGGCAATAAACCTGAACCGACATCAATGGCAATGATGCGATCTGCTCCCATCTCGCGCACCACATTAATGGGTAGATTACTCGCCACCATGCCATCGGTGAGTAGTTGTCCGTTTATTTCGACGGGTGAAAACACAGCAGGAATCGACATACTGGTACGCAAAGCTTGTGCCAGAATGCCCTTGCTTAGAACCACTTTTTGTCCGGTGCTCAAATCGCTCGTCACCGCACGAAACGGAATCGGTAAGCGGTCAAAATCCATTTGATACGGATAATCTTTAAGTATTTCACGCAAAACCTCTTCGACCCGCGCGCCATTGATGACCGCTTTGGGCAGGGCGATTGCGCCACCGCGAGTGATGGATATATCGACCATACCATTACCTTGGTATTCAATATCCCGTGTAAATTGCGTTTGTGTGCGGCGATCAGATTTTTCGAACAGAATTTTTTCGAAATTCATGGATTTAACGCGTTGCTCAATTTCATCCACACTCATGCCTGTGGCATACATGCCGCCGATGAGTGCGCCAGCACTGGTGCCTGCTATGTAATCGATGGGGATGTGTTGTTCTTCCAGAGCGCGTAAAACCCCAATATGCGCCAATCCACGTGCGCCGCCGCCTGAAAGTGCCAAGCCAATCTTAGGGCGTTGATCTTGAATTTCTTTTTCGGTGTTTGCGGGTGAACGGCCAGGTTCTGTGACAGTCGAGGTGTTTGTCGAAACGGGCGTTGAGCCAGATTCTTGTGCCCACGCGTTGACAGACAGACAGATGCCAATGATACTGACTGTCAATAAGCGAGTATGAGTGAAAGTGCTCATTTTGTGCCGCTCACTATCGTGTATAACATGTGTAGTCCCAACAAAAATAAGACGCCCGCAAATATTCTTTTAATTTTTGCGACTGGCCACACCTGTGCAGCACGCGCACCGATGGGTGCAAACAGCGCGCTGGTCATCACCACACCAATGACTGCGGGCCAGTAAATATACGCGATAGTGTGTGCTGGCAGCCCAGTCGTATTGTAAAAACTGACAAGATACCACAATACACCGCTGAGGGCGATTGGGAAGCCCAAGGTTGCGGATGTGCCGATTGCCAAGCGTGTGGACGTGTTGCAAGCAATCATAAAAGGCACTGTGATAAAACCACCGCCCGCTGAAATTAAGGTGGAAATACTGCCGATGAGGTTGCCCACGCCAAACAAAGCCCAACGATGGGGGAGGGTGCGCGATGCGCGTGGCGGTTTGCCGTAGGTCATGCTGTATGCGGTGTAAAACGTAAAGGCGACAAATACAAATTTTAAGGGTAGGGTCGGAATTAGACGTACCAAATACGTGCCCATCAAAGTACCGAGAACAATCCCTGGTAGAATGCCTTTGACCGCTGTCCAATGCACGTTGTTGTGCGAAACGTGCGAGCGCATACTGGAAAATGAGGTGAATAAAATCGTGGCGGTTGAGGTTGCCAGTGCGATTTTATGCAAATCAGGATGCACCATGCCTGAGGCGGTCAAAATAATGGTGATGAACGGCACTGAAATCAGGCCGCCGCCAACCCCCAATAAACCCGCCATAAAGCCAGCCAAGCAACCCAATAAAGGATAACACAGCCACAACCAATTAAATTCGCTCACAAAACCCCTTTATCCCTTTATGCATTTAGTCATAGCCGCAAACAAATGCCGCATGGAATGCGGCATTTGGAAAAAATAGTTCCCGCATCAAACGTTGAGCCTAACCCTTGAACCTTTCGGTTCAGGGTGCTGTGGGCAATCAAACTTCGGGTTCATCTGACTAAGAGACGCTCACACCCATTCGATAATATGGCACAGCAAATGTAAATATTGGTTCAAAGAGTTGCGGCAATAATCGCGTATGACGCAGGAGCCCCAATTGTAGCAGAGTTTAGCGGATGGTTTTAGTATAAACGTTACCTGTAGAGGCACAACGCAAAAATAGTGAGTACTTGATGTTTCTATATTTTATTCAGGAAGCCTTCAGGTTTGTCGAGTATAATGCGCGTCTATTAAAAAACAGAATGACTACATTATGAGACTATTGCAATTAATCACTGCGCGCAATACTTGGCAAACGTCACATTTACTTGCGTTGGTGGTGTTTTTCATCACTTTATTGGGTAACATCGCATTTTTCCGCCATGCGGGCGCGGTGTATTTTCCCCAAAATATTCCCTTTATACTGGCTTTGGGTTTGGTGTTGTTGGCGTTGAATTATTTTGTGCTGGGCTTGTTTTCTTACCGAGTGACCCTCAAGCCGATTGCGGCGGTGATTTTGTTGTTATCTGCCGTGGTCGCTTACCACATGGACACGTTTGATGTGGTGATAGACAAGGTTATGTTGCAAAACGTCGTCCAAACTCAAACTGCCGAGGCTTTGGATTTGTTGACCCCGAAATTTTTGGTGTATTTGTTGGTTTTGGGTGTGCTGCCGACATGGTGGCTTTTGCGTCAAAAAATCGAAAGAACCTCACTCAAACGCGGATTTTGGCTCAAGTTCAAGTGGATGGGGTTGGCGTTGTTGTTGGTTGCGCTGTGCGGTGGTGTGTTTAATAAAAGTGTCGCCTCATTTGCGCGTGAGCACAAAGCGGTGCGCTTTTACACCAATCCATTGACTTATTTGTACTCCGCAGGTCAATTTGTTGGCGATCATTTTTCGAGCCAGACCCAAAATTTTCAAGCGATTGCTTTGGACTCAAAAATCTCTGAATCGGATCATGACAAAGAATTGATGATTATGGTGGTTGGTGAAACCGTACGTGCCGATCATTGGTCGCTCAATGGTTATGGCAAAAATACCAATCCGCTGATGAGTCAAGAGGCTAATTTCGTGAGTTTGAGCAATTTCAACTCTTGTGGTACCAGTACTGCGGTGTCTGTACCGTGCATGTTCACCAACCTTGGACGTGTAAATTATAGCGATAAAAAATTCAACAACACCGAAAACGCCTTGGATGTGCTCAAACGTTCGGGGGTACAGATACTTTGGCGTGACAACAATTCAAGTTCCAAAGGTGTTGCCGATCGGGTGGCCTATGAAGATTATCGCAGCAATAAGCGCAACCCGATGTGCGAAGGTGAGTGTCGTGATGAAGGAATGTTGGTCGGTCTGCAAGAGTACATCAACCAAAATGCAGACAAAGATATTTTAATTGTCTTGCACACCATGGGCAATCATGGTCCCGCGTACTTTAAACGTTATCCAAAGCAATTTGAAAAATTCACCCCAGCATGTCAGGACAATCAATTAGAAAATTGCAGTGCAGAATCCATCAGTAATGCATACGACAACGCCATTCTGTACACCGACTATGTCTTGTCTCAAATTATTCAGTTGCTCAAAGCCAATGAGGCGAAATACGAAACCTCAATGATTTATATGTCTGATCATGGTGAATCCTTGGGCGAAAAGGGTGTGTACTTGCATGGGATGCCCTATATGATTGCCCCTGATGCGCAAAAATACCCTGCTGCGGGCATTTGGGTGGGTCGAGATTTCAATGGCGTTGCGGTAGATAAATTAAAACAAGTGGCATCACAACCGCTGTCGCACGACCATTTATTTCATACCCTGTTGGGTGCGTTTGAGGTGCAGACTCAAGCGTATCGCCCCGAACTGGATATTTACCATTTGGCGGGCAGTGATAAGCCGTAACCTCACGCGTTGATTAAACCTTGTTTTTAAATAACAATTGCGCCACCACTTGTCCATGGTCAGAGGCAAACCGCTCGCGGTTATGCAAGTGATCATTCAAACAATACACCTCGCGTACCTGAGCCATTTGAAAACGCGATTGCGGGTGAAACTCCTCCGAGACCAAAATATGGTCAAGCACATCCAATGAGCCATCATAGATGTGTGAATACACCACATTGCGAATCGGGTCGTTGCGCGTCTGAATGCGTTGCGCATCAAACAATTGAAAATCAAAAAAACTCTTACCGTAGCGTCCCGCACCCGCGATGATTTGTGTGGTCACTGATTGTGCGTGGTCGTTAAAATCACCTGCCACGATGCACGGTTCGTGGTTGCGTTTGAGAATATGGTTCAAATAGTGGCGCAATGCCACTGCATCTGCGCCTCGACGCATCAATGAACGCAGTCCGCCCATCGCCATATCATCGGGATTGGTATCTTCCTCCCTGCTTAGGTAATCAGGTCGCTTGGACTTTAGGTGCACCCCCAAAATATGCAGAGGACTGCCATTGGGTAACTTGACCTTCACGTGCGGGACGGCGCGGGTGATTTGGGTCAATGGTTCAGTGTAACCTGCAGGGGTGATGGATTGTGCATAATCACTGACCCAATTCGCCTCACTGAGCAGCGGCAGTCGTGTGGCAATCGCCACTTGAGGAACCAACTCATTTTTCGGTTGCATCCTGATCGCATCGCGTGCGACGAGTTTGGTGTGACGCATGGTTTTGCTGACCGAGAGCACCTCTTGCAATGCCTGAACTTGAAAAACCTCTTGAAACACCACCACATCGGCATTCATCGCATCCAATTGCTGCACCATCCAATCACGTTTTTGAATGTAGAATGCATGGTCATACGGCTCTTGATTGGCATAAAACGCAAAATTCGGCAGGGCGCAGTTGCGCAAATTAAAAGTGCCGATTTTGATAGAAATGCCAAACTCATCGCTGTGGTCGATGCTGGCTGGGAACTGGGGCATGAGGCTCTCCTGTGTTGATGGTGCATTGTACTTGAAATTAAATCTCTATAGGATTGCCCGATGCTTTGGGCTACAATGGCAAAAATTTCCGATGAGGGTGTTATGAATGAATTGACATTGCTGTTAATTGCGGGCGTGTGGTGCGTGTTGGCGTACCTTGTCGGCTCAATTTCATTTGCAATTGTGTTGTCCAAATGGTTTGGCATGGACGACCCGCGCTCGTATGGCTCCAACAATCCTGGTGCCACTAATATGTTGCGTTCTGGGCGCAAAGAAGTGGCTTTGCTGACTTTGCTCGGCGATGCGATTAAAGGTTTTTTACCAGTTTATATGGCAGCGCGTTGGGGTGAAATGAGTACCGTTGGGTTGGCTTGGGTGGCGTTTTTTGCGTTTTTGGGGCATTTGTATCCGATTTATTTTAAATTCGTTGGCGGTAAAGGCGTGGCAACGTTTTTGGGTGTGGTCTTGGGCTTGTCGGCGAACATCGGGTTGTGGGTGATTGTGGTGTGGATGGTGTTGGCGGTGGCGTTTCGTTATTCGTCCTTGTCCTCGTTGGGCGCGAGTGCGGCGGCTCTGATTTTGTTTGCGCTGTATTGGGGCATGGGCTGGGCATTGCTGCCGATGGCGTTGATGGTGGGGTTGATGTTTTACCGCCATCGTGAGAATATCACTAAATTATTGGCGGGGCAGGAGCGCAAATTGTTTGCACCAAAGTAGTGATAAATGTTTGTTTTGCACCATTTTTGTGCTGTGCGTGTTTGTTTTGCACCAAAAAAGTCACGGTCAGAATGCTGAACTTGGTAAACTGTTACGAATGATTGAATATCAGTTGTTGGGCGTTGGGTTTAAATTTTTCTTTTTTTCAGGAGTTTTAAATGAGTGATAATATTGCAAAAGTCATGCAGATGGTTAAAGACAACGATGTGAAATTCGTTGATTTTCGTTTCACCGATACCAAAGGTAAAGAGCAACACGTTTCAGTGCCTGTTTCTGCATTCGATGAAGACAAATTTGAATCAGGTCACGCATTTGATGGCTCTTCAATTGCAGGTTGGAAAGGCATTGAGGCCTCTGATATGTTGTTGATTCCAGATCCAACGACTGCCAACATTGACCCATTCACAGCTGAAACTACGTTGTTGTTGACCTGTGACGTGATTGACCCAATCGATGGCAAAGGTTATGACCGTGACCCGCGTTCGATTGCCAAACGCGCTGAAGCGTATTTGAAATCCTCAGGTTTGGGCGACACAGCATTTTTTGGTCCAGAACCCGAATTCTTTATTTTTGATTCGATTCGCTACAAAATCGATATGCAAGGTTCATTCGTGCGCATTGGCTCAGACGAGGCGGCGTGGTCTTCTTCTGTGAAAACCGAAGGTGGCAATTTGGGTCATCGCCCAGGCGTGAAAGGCGGTTACTTCCCAGTGGCACCCACCGATACATTCATGGACATGCGTTCTGAAATGTGTTTGCTGCTCGAGCAAATGGGCGTGCCTGTTGAAGTCCACCACCACGAAGTGGCGGGTGAAGGTCAAAACGAAATCGGTACCAAATTATCGACTTTGGTGCAACGCGCTGACTGGACGCAAATTTTAAAATACGTGGTGTGGAATGTAGCCAATGCGTATGGCAAAACCGCAACCTTTATGCCAAAACCCGTGGTCGGCGACAATGGCTCAGGGATGCACATCCACCAATCCATTTGGAAAGATGGCGTGAATTTGTTTGCAGGTGACGGCTATGCGGGCTTGTCTGACACTGCTTTGTACTACGTCGGCGGTATTATCAAACACGCCAAAGCATTGAACGCGATTACCAATCCTTCAACCAACTCATACAAACGTTTGGTGCCTCACTTTGAAGCACCTGTGAAATTGGCGTACTCTGCGAAAAACCGCTCGGCTTCGATTCGTATTCCATTCGTATCCAATCCAAAAGCTCGTCGCATTGAAGCGCGTTTTCCAGACCCAATGGCGAATCCATACTTGGCATTTGCTGCGTGTCTGATGGCGGGCTTGGATGGGATTCAAAACAAAATTCATCCTGGCGATCCAGCAACCAAAAACTTGTATGATTTGCCGCCAGAGGAAGACAAATTGATTCCAACCGTGTGCGAAAGTTTGGAAGAAGCATTGGGTCATTTAGATAAAGACCGTGAATTCTTGACCCGTGGCGGCGTGTTCTCTAACGAAATGATTGATGCGTACATCGCCCTCAAAATGGAAGACGTTCGTTTGACACAAATGACCGCAACCCCATTGGAATTCCAACTGTATTACAGTCTGTAATTGGATTTTTAGTTTGGATAAAAAGTGCTGAGCCGATGAAGTTCAGCACTTTTTTTGTTGGGATTTTTGCGTTCAAAAATTGGATTTACCAGTACAATAGCAAGATGAAGACACGAGCACGAACCCCCATTCAAACACAACTGCATCAAGCAATGATTGGTGTTGCGCTGTTTTTTTGGATGGCTTGTGTGCAAGCACAAACCACCAACAGTGTGATCTATGTGTGTGAAGAAAATGGTGTGTTGACTTTGCAAAATATCCAAGCACATAAAAATACAGCCACACGTACATGTCACAGTAAAACCATCACCGTGCGTGCGATTTTTCCTCAAGCAATGCTTCGCTCAGAGGTGCGTCAACCCAGCGATCCGATGCCGACCGCTCAAACCCTAATCGTTGGCACACAGGTACCAAGTATGCTGCAGCAACAGCGTGATTTTGGGCGGATGCGCATTGTGCAGAACGAATTAAATACCGCTCAGCAGCGTTTGATGAAACTACAAATGGAGTACAACAATGGTCAGCCCGAACGCATAGGTAATGAAAAAAATTACCAAAAATACCTTGACCGAGTGGCAGGCTTGAAACAAAACATCCAATTCACTCAATCAAACATAGAAGCACTCAGACGTGAATTGGCTCGCATTCATGCAACACAATAAATGAAACGGGTGAGCATGTTATCCAAACACATCGAATTTGATGCACTGCAATTTGGCATCATCATCCTAAATACCCAAGCACGTATTGTGTACTTAAATACCTCAGCTCAGGTGTTGTTGCGCACGCCGCAAAGCCATGCATCGGACGTACCACTGACCCAATGGTTTGAGTTGGACGACACATTGACCCAAATTTTGCAACACATCGAACATGGCAGTGAGGATATATGTAAAGGCGTGGTGCGTATGATACGCCAAGGTGATGGCTCGGAATTGGAAGTGCCGCAACCCATTTATGTTGCCTTGTCTGCGCAGCGTCAGGCGGATGATGTCAGCGAACGCATTTACATATTGGAATGTTTTGAATTGGGTGCGTATGAGCAAGTACAGCAGGATTCGCAGTGGCGCGCGCAGGTGCAAAGCCACCAATTATTAATGCGCCAACTCGCACATGAAATCAAAAATCCGCTCGGTGGGATTCGCGGCGCGACGCAGTTATTACAAGATGAATTGGAAACCGAGCAGCCTGATTTGGTGGAATACACCGAAATGGTATTGGAGCAAGTCGATCGATTAAAAAACTTGGTTGATCAATTCCTTGTGCCTTATCGCCAAGGGATGGCGCAAGCGGTCGCGCTCAATATCCATGAGGTGTGCGAAAAAGTTTGTAAACTGGCGCAAATTGAATTTGCCGATGCGATTGATTGGCAGCGCGATTACGACGTGAGTGTGCCGCAGGTGCGTGGTGTGGCAGATTATTTGCAGCAACTGTTGCTCAATCTGATGCAAAACGCGGGGCAAGCGGTATTGCGCGAACCCACCGTGCATCCAAAAGTGATTTTGCGCACACGGATTGCGCGCAATTGTTTGGTCAATCAAGTGACCTACCCGATGATGCTCGAAATTTCGGTGATAGACAACGGTCCAGGTGTGCCCGACGAAATTTACGACACCTTGTTTTTACCGATGGTCACGCAACGCGAAGGCGGCACGGGCTTGGGGCTTTCAGTTGCGATGCAAATCGCGCAACAGCACGGTGGCACCATCGAAGTCCACAGCCGCGCAGGGCGCACACAGATGCGCGTACTGTTGCCGATTGTACCCAACATCTAATTCATCCCTAAAATTGTTTCAGCGCAGAACACTTGCACCACTATAGTGCAAATGCGCTATCATTGTGCACCGAAGTATTGCACCCAAATAGTGCGGTGGATTGCACAATGGACGTTGCACATACCAATTTATAGGAGGCGTTATGTATGGCTTAAACGACAAACCGAGCATCTGGGTGGTGGACGATGATAAAAGCATACGCTGGGTTTTGGACAAAGCTTTGCAAAAATCACGCTTGCCTTACCGAATGTTTGCCGATGGGCGTGAGGTCTTGGACGCTTTGGATTTTTGGAACAACCAACCCGAAAACAAACGCCAAGCAGGTGACTACCCTGCGTTATTACTCTCCGACATTCGGATGCCCGATGTCAATGGCATTGAATTGTTGCGTGAGTTCAAGAAACTGGCTCCTGAAGTGCCCGTGGTGATGATGACCGCGCACTCGGATTTAGAAAATGCGGTTTCAACCTTTCAAGAAGGCGCGGCGGAATACATCGCCAAACCGTTTGACACCGAAGAGTTGGTCGCGCTCATCAAACGTTTTGTGCAACCCATCAAAGTGCCTGCGATGACCAACAGTGCGGACAGTACCAGCACCGATGCAGATGGTTTTGAGCAACGTTATGGCTTGCTCGGACACAGTTCGGCGATTTTGCAAGTTTTGCGCATGGTGGGGCGGCTCTCTGCCACTGAGGTCAATGTGTTGCTCACAGGTGAGACAGGCACGGGTAAAGAATTGGTCGCACGCGCGATTCACGCCACAGGTGTGCGCGCCAACGCACCGTTTATCGCCATCAGCACCGCAGCGATTCCAGCGCACATGCTCGAATCCGAATTGTTTGGACATGAAAAAGGTGCATTCACGGGCGCGGGCAATGCGCGCATGGGGCGATTTGAAGAAGCCGAGGGCGGAACCTTGTTTTTAGATGAAATTGGTGATATGCCGATGGAATTGCAGGCGCGCCTGTTGCGCGTGTTGTCCGAAGGGGTTTTTTACCGCGTTGGCGGCAGCGAATTGGTGCAAGCCAACGTGCGCATCATCGCCGCCACCCATCAGAACTTAGCCCAGCGTGTCGAGCAAGGTTTGTTCCGTGCGGATTTATACCACCGCTTGAACGTGGTCGGCATCCATCTGCCCGCGTTGCGCGACAGGACTGAGGACATTCCGCAACTCATGCAGCATTTTCTCGCGCAAGCGGCGAAAGACTTGCGTTTGCTTGCGCCCAAAACCCTGTCGCCCGCTGCGATGGAGGTGTGCCAAAAAGCCGCATGGACAGGTAATGTGCGTCAATTGGACAACGTTTGTCGTTGGCTCACGGTGATGACCCCAACGCAACTGGTCAATGAGGCGGATTTACCTGCCGAGGTGCGCGAACGTCCTGTCGAAGTGAACGCGTCATTTGGACAATCTGGTGCTACAGGCATGACGGGTGTGAACACGTGGCAAGAACTTTTGCGCATTGCGGTGCGCCAAGGCTTGAATGACCAAGTGCCTGCGGTGATGCTCAAACTGCAAGACCAGTTTGAACAAGTGGTCATCGGTGAGGCGCTCAAATACACCCACAACCACCGCCAAAAAGCGGCGCAGTTGCTGGGGATTGGGCGCAATACGATTACGCGCAAGGTGCGGGATTGAATGACTGCTTTTTAAAACCCTTCTCAAACTTGAGCCTTGTCATCGCGCAAGGCTTTTTTATTTCTCTACCAACCGTATTGATGCTGCCTTTACGGTACAATAACCCGTTATTTAACTCAAATAAAATCAAATTATGAGCCAGCATTACATAGAAACCGACATCCGCGTACTCAAAGGACTGGAGCCTGTCAAAGAACGTCCTGGGATGTACACGCGCACCGAAAATCCGCTGCACATCATTCAAGAGGTGATTGACAATGCCGCCGATGAGGCACTCGGTGGTTTTGGTACGATGATTGCGGTGACGCAACATGCCGATGGCTCAATCAGCGTGGAAGACGATGGGCGCGGGATTCCGATTGGCATTCATCCTGAGGAAGGTGTGCCCGTGCTCGAAATTGTCTTCACACGTTTGCACGCGGGCGGTAAGTTTAATAAAGCCGATGGCGGCGCGTATGCGTTTTCGGGTGGTTTGCACGGTGTTGGTGTTTCGGTGACCAACGCGCTCTCAACCCATTTGGGCGTAACGGTGTGGCGTGACAAACAGGTCGCGAGTATCGCGTTCTCGGGCGGTGAGGTGGTTGCACCTTTGAGCGTTCAGTCTGCTGGGCGTGGTGATAAAAAAAGCGGCACGCGCGTGAATATTGTGCCTGACCCGAAATATTTTGACTCACCGAATATTCCGCAATCTGAGTTGGAGCGTTTGCTGCGCGCCAAAGCGGTGTTGATGTCGGGCGTGACCGTGACCTTGACCCAAGAAAAAACAGGGCAGACGCAAACCTGGCTGTACAAAGACGGCTTACAGGGTTATTTGCGCGAATATTTAGAGCAGGACGCGCTGATTCCGTTTTTTAGCGGTGAATGGTTTGCACCGAAAAACGATGAGCAGTTCGCCGAGGGTGAGGGCGCGCAATGGGTGCTGGCGTGGACGCGCGAAGGTGGTTTGTTGCGCGAGAGTTATGTCAACTTAATCGGTACGTCCGCAGGTGGTACGCACGAAGCAGGTATTCGTGAGGGTGTGTTTGGTGCAGTGAAAAGTTTCATCGAATTACACGCTTTGTTGCCCAAAGGTGTGAAATTGATTTCGGAGGATGTGTTTAGTCGAGCTTCATTTGTGTTGTCGGCGAAAGTTTTAGACCCACAATTTCAAGGGCAAACCAAAGAGCGTTTGAACAATCGTGACGCGGTGAAACTGGTCGCGCAAGCCACTCGCCCCGCACTGGAATTGTGGCTCAATCAACACGTCGATTATGGCAAATTGTTGGCCGAATTGGTCATCAGCCAAGCACAGGCGCGCAATAAGGCCGCACAAAAAGTTGAGAAAAAGAAAAGTTCAGGTGTGGCGGTTTTACCAGGGAAATTGACCGATTGTGAATCGAATGACATACTTTTTAATGAATTGTTTTTGGTCGAGGGTGATTCGGCGGGTGGCTCGGCAAAAATGGGGCGCGACAAAGAGTTTCAAGCGATTTTGCCACTGCGCGGTAAAGTGCTCAACACGTGGGAAGTCGATAAAGACCGTTTGTTTGCCAACAACGAAGTCCACGATATGGCAGTGGCGATTGGGATTGACCCGCATGGACCGAATGACACGGTCGATTTGAGCGGTTTGCGTTACGGTAAAATTTGTATTTTGTCCGATGCAGATGTCGATGGCTCGCACATTCAGGTGTTGTTGTTGACCTTGTTTTACAAACATTTCCCAAGATTGATTGAGGCTGGGCACATATACATCGCACGTCCACCGCTGTTTCGGGTGGATGTGCCTGCGCGCGGTAAAAAACTCGCGCAAAAAGTCTATTGTTTGGATATGGATGAGCTCACACGCATACAGGATAAATTGCTCAAAGATGGCATGAAAGAATCCGCATGGCAGGTCTCGCGCTTTAAAGGCTTGGGTGAAATGAACGCCGAGCAATTGTGGGACACCACCATGAATCCAGACACACGCCGCTTGGCTCAGGTTGGTTTGCAGACCGAATTTGTCGCTGATGACGCGCAGAGCAAAAGCATAATGCACATGCTCATGGGCAAAACCGAAGCGGCTTCGCGTCGTGCGTGGTTGGAAGAAAAAGGCAATTTGGCCGATGCGGATATATAAGTTGTTGTTTTTGCGTAAAAAATCGCACTCAATCTTGAGTTGCAGTGGGTTAATCGCATTTAATCCATCAAGCAGTGGGATAATGAACAGAGTATGTTTTGCAAAACACATCACCTAAAGGACACGATACAAAACATGGGCATAAAATTTAATTCTCGATGGTTGTTATTCACCGCGACTTTGCTGGGTTTGACAGTCGGTCAAATGGCACAAGCCGCACCTGCGCACAAAAAAGCCGCAGTGGCTCAATCGTCTGCCGACAAAAAAGTGGCACAAACGCCAAACCAAGAAGCATCAGACACTTCTTTGGGTGGCTTGTATGTGTTCGTTGATGAGCAGGGCGTGCCGCATTATTCTAGATCGGAAGAGCGTCGTGTAGGGAAAGAG
>OCVT010000547.1_pt1 | contig 15388 bp, 15 predicted proteins | sample 1539111 | NCBI WGS metagenome assembly OCVT01 (sample SAMEA3991482, study PRJEB22521) | metagenome | biome: anthropogenic terrestrial biome; feature: sewage plant; material: raw primary sludge | place: Sweden | collected 2012-09-26 | reverse complement strand
GGCAGTGGCATCAAAAAGGGATTGAGATTAAAACTTTAAATTTAACTATTCATCCGCATTATGGAACTTATTTCCCAACAAGGTTTGACCATTTAAAATTATTTGATAAGTGGCTAAAAAAATATGATGGACCAAAAGATAATGCAATTGATATTGGTGTGGGAAGTGGTATTTTAACATATCAATTAATTCAAAATGGGTTTGAAAATGTTTACGCAACGGATTCAAATAAAAATGCAATTATTGGTGTTTATCAAGAAGGGAGAAGATTGGAGTTACAAAAGAAAATAACACTAAATCATACTGATTTATTTGGAAATTTCGATAGAAAAGTAGATGTAATTGTTTTTAATCCTCCTTGGTTATTGGCAAAACATAATTTAGAAGAGGGAATTGATAAAGCTATGTATTACGAAGAAGACCTATTTCCAAGATTTTTTGAAGAAGCAAAAAAATATCTAAAAGAAGATGGTAAATTAGTTTTAATATTCTCAAATTTAGCACAAGAAGTAGATAATCAAACAGCTCATCCGATAATTAAAGAACTACAAAATAATAATAGATTTAGAAAAGATTTACACTTAAGACGAGAAGTGAGAGCTTCATCAAGAAGAACTCAAAGAACTGATTCAAGAGAAACTGAAAAAGTTGAACTATGGGTTTTAGCTCACAAAAAAGAGAAATAAATATAAGAGGACTAAATCCTCTTTATTTTCTCATCGATTAAATTTTTAACACAAATATCAATCATTTCAAAAACTTTATCAAAACCTTCAAATCCATCAAAAAAATATGGATCAGGAACACACTCTCCATTAAAACCAAATTCACCAAGTTTTACAGAATTTTTACAACCTAAATTTTTTAAGTTTTGTATGTTACTATCATCAAGTCCAACTATCAAATCAAACTTTTTAAAATCTTCTTTTTTTACTTGTCTTGCTTTTTGATTTGAAATATCAACACCATTTAACTTTGCTACTTTTATAGAGTTTTCACAAGGTTTTTCACCAATATGCCAATGTCCCGTTCCTGCACTATCGATTATCAAATCAAGATTTTTTTCTTTTATATATGCTTTTGCAATACCTTCGGCAAGTGGAGACCTACAAATATTTCCAAGACACACAAATAAGATTGATTTTATTTCCATTATAATTCCTCTGCTTCAATACTATTATAAGAATAAGTTTTTATCTCACCATTCTCAACGATATAAGATATTTCTATTTCTTTTTTACACACTGCACAATCATCTATTACTGTTTCATGTCCGTAAAAGCTACAATCCAAAAGAATTGAAATTGCTTCTAAACAATATGGACATTGAATATGTATCTTTTGCATTTTTATCCTTTTTTATTAGTTCATCAAATTAATATGTTACTATTTCAAAAATTTCAAAAGGATAAATCATAGCAACTTGTAAAAACTGCAAAAATGAAATCGAACCAAAAAAAAGACAATGCCCCTACTGCGGAATTTTAAATCCAACAGTAACACTAAAAGATGTATTTATAGGAACAGCATTTGTTTTATTTGTCATGGGTATATATACTTATTTTATAAATAACTAATTATCTTTTTCTAATAATTGCATATAAAAATCCAACACCAAAACCAATAAAGTGGGCATACCAAGCTATTGGAAGTCCAATTATAAGTGGAGCAACTGAAATTAGTAAAACCCAAGTTATAATCCCGCTTCTTTGAGCTTTATCATAATATGCCACATATCCCAGTAAGGCACAAATTGCTCCTGATGCTCCAACTAAATTTACTTGATTATCTAAATAAAAGATATAAGAAAATGATAAAATTGAAGTTAATAATCCACTTATTAAATATAAAGCTACTAACTCTTTAGCACCTCTTAATCTCTCTATTAGATTTCCAAATTGCCATAAAACAAACATATTCATTCCAAGATGGGCAATTCCACCGTGGGCAAACATAGAACTTAATGGTTGCCACCAAAAATCATAAACTAAGAAATATAAATTTAATCCAAATAATAGACCACCTTTTGGTATATTTATTTGTATAACATACATTAAAACTGTAATTATTATTAATATATTTGTAGCTGTAAAATCTTTTTTACTAAAGTTTTTTAACATGATTTTGAACCTTTGAGAGTAATCATTGAGTTGAAGCTAGAAAAATTCTAGCTTCATTTTGGGTAGTTAAACTAATGCTTCTTTTAAAACATCTTCTATTACATCAACAGCTTTTATTTCCATTGCGTCTTTTACTTCTTGAGGAATTTCATCTAAATCTCTCTCGAAATTTTTTCTAGGAATTAAAGCTTTTTTCATTTTTGCTTTGTATGCTGCTATTAATTTCTCTTTTAGTCCACCAATAGGTAAAACTTTTCCTGAAAGTGTTAGCTCTCCTGTCATTGCAACATCAGATTTTATAGCTTTTTCTGCCAAAATCGAAGCTATCGTTAAAGCCATTGTAATACCAGCACTTGGTCCATCTTTTGGCGTTGCACCCTCTGGGATATGTAAATGAATATCAAATCTTTTGTAAACTTCACTTGGATCAATGATTAATTTATCTGTATTTTCTTGAGCAGTTTTTGGAATAATTTCATTATCAATTAATAAAACACCTTTATCAATTAAAACTTTTACAACTGAATATGAAATTCTTGAAGACTCTTTCATAACTTCACCTAAGTTTCCAGTTACTGATAAAGAACCTTTTCCTTTTAACTTAATCGCTTCAATTTTTAAAACATCTCCACCAACAGAAGTCCAAGCAAGTCCATTTGCAATTCCAATTGAGTTTTTCTTATCAGCTGGGTCAATTTCAAAAATTGGATTATCTAAATATGCTTTTAAATCTTTTGTTCCAATAGTTACTTTTTCTACTGTTTCATCATTTAAAATCTGTTTTACAACTTTTCTAAATAGTTTTGAGAAAACTCGTCTTAGATTTCTAACTCCCGCTTCCCTTGTGTATTTACCTATAATCATCTCTACAGTTGCTTTATTTAGATTTACTTCTGTTTTTTTAAGCCCATGTTTTTCTAACTCTTGAGGAATCAAATAATCTTTTGCAATATGATATTTTTCATTTGGAGTATATGAAGATATTTCAATAAACTCCATTCTATCTCTTAATGGTGCTGGAATTTTTCTAGCATCATTTGCAGTTGATACAAAAATAACTTGAGATAAATCAAGTGGGAAATTTAGATATAAATCTCTAAATTCATGGTTTTGTTCTGGGTCTAAAATCTCTAACATCACAGCAGTTGGATCACCTCTATGATTTGCCCCTAATTTATCAATTTCATCTAAAACCATTACTGGATTCATTTTTTTTGCATCAATAAGACCTTTTACAAGTCGTCCTGGCATTGCTCCAACATAAGTTCTTCTATGACCTCTAAGCTCATTTACATCTTCCATTCCACCAAGAGCAACTCTTATTAATGGTCTTTTTAATGCTTTTGCAATAGAGTTTGCAAGTGAAGTTTTACCAACACCTGGAGGTCCTACAAAACATAAAACAGTACCTTTTGATTTTAAATCTTCAATATTTCTTTGTTCAAGCAGTTGTTTAACAGCAAAATATTCAGAAATTCTCTCTTTTGGTTTTAGTAAAGAGTAATGGTCTTTATTTAATTGTTCTTCAACATTTTTTACAGATATTTTTTCATCTGCATATTCACCAAAAGGAATATCTAAAACTTGTTCAACATAAGTTTGAAGAAGTGATGCATCAGGAGAATCAGGATTCATTCGACCTAATTTTTCGATTTGCTTTTTAGTCTCTTTATAACCTTCTTTAGGCATAAACTCTTTTTTTGCTTTTAATTTTTTCTTATAAGATTTAACCTCAACATCTTTTTGATTATCACTTCCTAGTTCTTTTTGAATAGCTTTGATTTGTTCTTTTAAGAAATAATCTTTATGAGTTTTTTCAATTTTAGAGTTTACTTTTTGAGTAATCTCTTTTTGAATTTTAAAAGATTCAATCTCTTTTTTAATCACTTCAATAATATCAAAAAGTCTTTGTTCAATATTTGTTTGGGCAAATAATTTGTAAGCTTCATCTTTTTTTACTTTTAAAACTGATGAAATTAAATCTGCAATTCTTGTTGCATCATCATTTTCTTCAATTGTTTTTACTAAATCAGCTGGAAACTTGATATTTAATCTTGAAAGTTTTTTTACATTATCAATCAATACTTCAATTACTGATTTAATATTTTCTTCATTTGTTGCTTCACTTTTTAAAATATCAACTTTAGCAAATAAAGATTCTTCTTTCGTAAATTCCGAAATATGACCTTTTACTAAACCTTGGAAAAGTACTTTTATTTTACCATCTGGTAAAGCTACTTTTCTCATAATATTTCCAACAACTCCAACATCATAAAAAGAATCTACTTCTCTTTTACCCTCTTTCCCATGTTTTGAAACAGTAACAATTACAAGTTTGTTATGTTCAATTGCATATTCAACAGCTTTAATATTTTGTTCATTGCTTAAAAATAAAGGAGCAATCATAAAAGGATATAAAAATATATCATCTTCAATTATTAAAGGTATTGTTTGTGGAAAATCATCGTAATTTTCTAATTCCATAAACTTAAACTCCTAAAATTATATTATTCAAATATTGCTCTGTACCAAGGTACTTTTACAGGTTCGATTTCTTGTGGTGCAACCCAAGAATTTCCTACTTTTTGTTCATAAAAAGCTGCTGCTGCTGCTTTATCTCTTCTTATATAAAGGTCAGCGATTTCTTTATCCATAGAAGCTTTTGCCATAAATAATCTTGAATTAATTGTATCAACTAAAGGCATATATGGAGAATTTTTATATTTAACTTTAAAATCTTCAATTTGATTTAATGTATCTTCAATTAGTTGTTGATCTCTAAATTGGTATTTAAATCCTAAAAAGTTTGCTTTAATTTTTAAGTATCTTGCATAATCTATATCTTTACTTAAACCAAATCTTTTAATATATTCATCTAAATAAAAGTTTGCCAACGCATACTCTTCTTCATCAATATGGGCATTAACTAATATCAACATCGCTGTTGGAACAAATGGTGTATTTCTATGTTCACTCTCTAGTGATGTATATGTATCATCTGCTAAATCTAAATCATTAGAAGCGATTTGTTTTAACATCTTGTTATACCAGTAAATAGCTGGTTTATTATACTCTTCTTCATTTTTGCTCGAACAAGCAGTAAATACAAAGGCAGCACAAGCTATTAGTAATAAATTTTTCAATTTAAAGCTTTTGTTCATTTTAAAATATCCTTTCTAATAAAAGCATCATTCTATCCAATACTTGCTTAGGAATTATCTGCTATAATTGACCCAAATAATTAAAAAAGGCAATATAATGAAACTTACATTAATTGGTAATGGTATTATGGCTCAATCATTAGCCAGAGGTTTAATAAAAAATCATGAAGTTGAAATCATCGGAAGAGATGTTGAAAAACTAAAAGCTATTAAAGAAAAAATTCCACAAATCACAATAAAAGTATTAGAAGAAAATGAAAATATAACAGATAAAATCGTAATTATTTGCGTAAAACCTTATGTCTTAGAAAGTGTTTCAGCAAGATTTGTAGGAAATGCAGAAGTTCTGTTATCAATTTTGGCTGGAATAAAAGTTGAATTTTTAAAAAAACATATAAAAGCTAAACACTATATAAGAACTATGCCAAATGTTGCGGCTTCTGTTCAAAACTCAATGACTACAATTACAGGTGATAACGAAGCAAAAATAATTGCAATGGAAATTTTTTCTAGTATTGGTCAAGCTATTTGGGTAAATACTGAAGACCAACTTGATATAGCAACAGCAGTTGCTGGAAGTGGACCTGCATTTTTAGCTTTAATTGCTGAAGCATTAACAGATGGTGCTGTTAAAGCTGGACTGGAAAGACATTTAAGTACTCAATTAGTTCAAGGTTTATTTTCTGGAACTGCTTCACTTTTAAAACATTCACATCCTGCAATTATCAAAGATTCTGTTATGAGTCCAGGAGGAACAACAGCTGCTGGTTATGCAAAACTGGAAGAATCAGGTGTTAGAAGTGCGATGATAAATGCAATAGAAGCTGCACACAAAAAAGCACATGAACTTGGTCAAAAATAGTTTTACCCTACTTGAAACTCTAATTAGCATCACTTTTTTATCTATCGTGATAAGTGGATTTTTATACTCCTCTTATCACGAAAAAACAAATCAAGAAAATTTTATGATTTTAAATGATTTGGAAAATAGATTTGATACAAAAAGTTATACTAACTTTTCAAAAACTAATCAAAATCTTCAAATTGTAAAAAATCAAGGAACTACTGAAAATATAGTTGTTTCAAAATATCAATTTGAAAATGAAAATATAAGAATCTTTAAATATGAAAAATAGTTTTTCACTTCTTGAAGTAATCCTAACTCTAATAATTTCATCAATTGTAATAATTTATTCAACACTTTTTGCAAAAGAACTATTTTTTGAAAATAGAATAAACCAACAACTAGAAATCCAAAAAATAGATTTAATATCAACAAAAATATTTTTTGAAAAACATCTAAATGAACTAAATGAGTTTAGTTTTTCAAATAATAATTTATATTTTAAAAACTCCCTACTTTTAGAAAATGTAAAAGAGTTTACGCTAAATAAATCAAGTAATAAAGTGGATATTTTTATAAATTTAGATCATAAAATAGTTCAAAATTGGCAGTTTAGTTTATGAAAAAAGCTTATTCTTTGTTAATAACAATTACATTAATAACACTTTTTTCAGTTTTGGGAATTTTTATTTTGGAGACAAAATCACTAAGAAGTGAAAACTTAACAAATCAATATTTGTATATTCAAGCCAAAAATCATAAGAATTTCTTGAAAGATTACCTAAAGAGTATTGATTTAACAAATATAAATCATTTTGAAATAAACGATGATTTATTTGATATTTATGCAAAAGTAGAACCTAAAAATTCTACTTTTGTTATAGATATTTTTGTAAAAGCAAAAGATTATGATATTTCACTTTATGAAAGAGTTGTTAAAGAATAACATCCAAAACTTTCATAGCTAAATTCAAAGCCTTAGTTCTATGCGAAAACTCTTTTTTTGCTTCATAACCCAATTCTCCTAACGTTTTATCAAAACCATTTGGAATAAACATAGGGTCATATCCAAAACCACCCTCACCTATTTCTTTATTTATAACATTTCCATGCATCCAACCATGAACTGTGTAAGTTTCATTATTATAAATTATTGCAATACAAGCAGTGTAAACTGCTGGTGTTTTTTCTAAATTTTGTTTATTTAAATTTTCAATTAATTTTTTATTATTATCTTTATCACTTGCATTAAGTCCTGCATATCTAGCACTATAAATTCCAGGTTCGTTATTAAGTGCTGGAACTGTAATTCCCGAATCATCTGAAATTACAATAACATCGTTTAAACCTTTTTCCATTAATAAATCATAAATAGTTCTAGCTTTTTTTATAGCATTTCCTTTGAAACTATCTTGATCTTCATCTACTTCTATTTTTCCTAAAATCTCACTAAACGCAACAACGTCATCATTTGGCATAAGTTTTTCAAATTCTGCTATTTTTCCTTTGTTTGCTGAAGCTAATACTATTTTCACTATTATCCTTTAAATGATTTTCAACCTATTATTAACTATATTTAACTATAATCCCGCAAATTATAATATGTTTAGGATTATATATGATTAAATCAGTTTTACCTCTTAGTGCTATTATTGCGCTAAGATTTTTCGGTCTATTTTTAGTTTTACCCGTAATATCAGTATATGCTATAAATTTAGAAGGCGCAACTCCAACTTTAGTAGGTGTTGTAATTGGTGGTTATGCTTTAACCCAAATGTTATTTCAAATTCCTTTTGGAGTAATTAGTGATAAATTTAGTAGAAAAGGTACTATTATTTTTGGTCTATTGATTTTTGCAATAGGTTCATTAATTTGTGCGTTTTCAACTGATATTTATACTTTAATTTTTGGAAGACTTTTACAAGGTGCTGGTTCTATAGGTGCTGTTGTAACTGCAATGATTAGTGACTTAGTAAAAGAAGAACAAAGACCAAAAGCTATGGCTGTTATGGGTTCTTCTATTGCTTTTGCTTTTGCTATTTCTATGATTGCAGGTCCTACTATTGGAGCTGCTTTTGGTGTTGAATCTTTATTTTATATAACTTTATTTTTAGCATTAGCTTCAATTGTTGTTTTAGTTAAATTTGTTCCAAATCCTCCAAAAATAACTCATACTTATAAAGAGAAAGCAAATTTAGGTGAGATTTTAGGAAATGCAAATCTAATAAAAATGAACATCACAAACTTTTTACAAAAAGGTTTAATGACTTTTGCTTTTATGATTATTCCTATGACTTTAATAAAAAACTTTGATTGGCAAATGGCTGAGTTATGGAAAGTTTATCTTCCTGCTATGATTTTTGGAATTCTTGCTATGGGACCTGCTGCTGTGTTAGCAGAGAAAAAGGGAAAATTTAAAGAGATTCTTATTGTTGGAATTATTCTTTTTGCAATTTCTTATTTAGTAATTGGATTTAGCTCAAACGCAACTGTTTTTGTAATTGGTGTTGTTATATTCTTTATTGGATTTAATATGCATGAACCAATTATGCAATCACTTGCGTCAAAATTTGCAAAAGTTCACCAAAGAGGTTTAGTTTTAGGAATTTTCACTTCTGCTGGTTATGTGGGAACTTTCTTAGGTGGACTTCTTGGTGGTGCATTTTATGAAAGTGCTTCAATGGAAACTTTAGTGGTTGTAATTGCTGTAGTTTGTATTTTATGGGCTATTTTGATTGTTACGATGCCAAATCCTGCTAAGAAAAAATTTGTTTATTTAAGTTTAGATGAATACCACTTAGAACATAGTGGAAAATTAACACATGATGCTATTGATGAATGGTATATAAATAACACAGAAAATATAATTGCTATCAAATACGATAGTGAAAAAATATCTGAAGATGAAGTGAAAAATCTTTTAAAATAATATTTTTCTTTTAATAGAAGATTAGCTATGATAGTAACAAAAAAAGGAGGTAAAATGCAAAAAATATTTTTAATATCTTTTGTAATTATCTCTTTTTCTTCTCTTTTTTCTACCGCCTCAAAAACCTTTAATATTGACCAAAATCAGCTAAATTCCATAGAAAAAAAGTATGGTTATCAAGCAAAACAAAGAGTTGAATCATGGGATTCAATGATAGAATCTTCAAAAGATGAAACTATTTTGAATAAAATCAAAAATGTAAATGATTTTTTCAATGAAATAACATATAAAACAGACCAAAATCATTGGAATGCAAAAGATTATTGGGCGACACCTTTAGAGTTTATGGGAAGTGGTGCGGGAGATTGTGAAGATTATGCTATTGCTAAATATTTCTCTTTAATTAAATTAGGTGTTCCTGATGAAAAACTAAGAATCACTTATGTTTCTTATCAAAAAGCAAATAGTAAATTTGAAGAGGCTCACATGGTTTTAACTTATTATCATAAGGTTGGAGTTGAACCCGTAGTTTTAGACAACATAAACAAAACTTTACAAATAGCATCAAAAAGACCTGATTTAAAACCTGTTTATAGTTTTAATGCATCTGGATTATGGCAAGCAAAAACAAAAGGTGAAGCAAGGGTTGGAAATAATGAACTTAAATCTTGGAAAGATTTAATGAGTAGATTTTAAAAAAGGAATACAAAATGTCTTTATCTAAACAGTTATATTTAATCATATCGATAATATTTTTTATGATTTTTACAGGTAATTTTATTATTAGCGTAAAAAATACTAAAGAATATTTAGAAATAGAATCAGTAACAAAAGCTCAAGATACTGCAACTTTATTGGGAATGAGTTTAAAAAATCTTTTAAAAGATAAAAGTAATCCTGAAATTGAATCAATAATAAATGCCATCGCAAACAGAGGTTTTTATAGAGAAATTAGATTAGAAGATTACTATTTTTCTTTAAAAGATAGTGACTTAATCAAAAATTCTGAACTAAAAGAAGGAAAATGGCAACTCTCAAATTTAAAAGTTGATGAAAATATTGGACAGATTGAAGAGTTAACTTCACTTTTGAGTATGGAAAATGAACTAAATATTCTTGAAAATTTGAGTCCTGAAAATAATCTAAAACAAGTAGAAAATAGTGAAATAGAAAATAGTTATATTTTTACTCCAAAAGAAAAACTAAATGACAAACATATCATTATCTCATTTTCAGCAGTAAATATAAAAGGTCAAAAAATTGACACAAAAGCTACTATTCCATTAGATAAAACTTTAGTTCAAGTAACAAGAGAAGTAAAATTTGATTCTGTTCCAAATTGGTTTATAGATATGATTCCAATAGAACTTGAAGAAAAATCAAGTGAGATAAGTGATGGTTGGAAAACTAGTGCAATTATTTTTGTAAGTGCAAATGCAGGTGATGCTTATGCAAAACTTTATGACCAAGCAAAAAGTGCAATGATTTATGCCCTAATTGCTTTTATAATCTCTATTGTAATTTTATTTATTTTTGTTCAATATATTTTAAAACCTCTTAAAAAACTTGAAAAATTAGCAATTAATATTGCAAGTGGAAAATTTGGAATTATAAAAGAGCTTCCTTGGACAACAGAAATAAAAGCAGTTGCTATTGCATTTAATGATATGTCAACAAAAATTGAAGCCATTATAAATAGATTAAATAACACACTTGAAAATTTAAGTCAAAAACTATCTAATGATGATTTAACAGGGCTTTGTTTAAAACAAAATTTTGAAACAGATATGAAAAAAATGTTTATAAATAAATCAACAGGTTATGTTTTTGTAATAAAAATAACTGATTTAGCATCTTTTGCTAAATCTCATACAACAAATGAAGTAAATAATTTCATTAAAAAGTTTGCACAGATTTTGAAACATACTAAATTAAATGAAAATATAAAAACCAATGCTTATAGATTCTTTGGTTCTGAATTTGCATTAATTGCTAAAAATGCAAATTATGAAGATGCAATTAATTTATCAAAACTTTTACAAAAAAACTTTGAAGAATTATCAAAAGAGTTTAATAAAAAAGAGATTGTTCATATTGGTGGAACTCCATTTAATCCAATAGGAACTACACCTGAAATTTTACAAAGTGCAACACAAGCTTATGAAAAAGCAACTTTAATTGGTACAAATGAATTTTTCATAACAGACACAAATGAACTTTCAAGGGATATGGAATCATGGAGAGATTTAGTTTTTGATATTATAAATAACTCTAAATTTGATGTTAATTATATTGGTAATTGCCAGACGTTAAATACAAATGATTTAAAAATTGTTATGCAAGAATCATTTACAAATATAAAAGATAAAGATGAAAATAACATTCCTATTGGAACATTTGTTTCTATTGCTGAAAAATATGAAAAGATAGTTGAGTTTGATAAAAAAGTAATTGAAAAAGTAATCGGTCATATTTTAATAAATAGCATAAAACATGATATTTCAATAAATTTATCACTAGAATCAATTAATAATACAGCATTTATTGCTTGGATTAAAAACAAAATTTTAGAACATAGAAATATTGCTTCTCAACTTGTATTTTCAGCAACTGCTTATGCTGTTGCAAAAAATGAAGATAAATTTAAATTTTTTGCAGATGAAATTCACAAATGTGGAGCTAAAATAATCATAAAAAGATTTGAAACAAAATTCATTCCACTTGGAAATTTAAAAGATTTTAATCTTGATTATATAAGACTTGCAAGAGATTATACTTGTGACATTTCTAAAGATTATTCAAAAGAAAGCTTTATTGAATCAATTAGTGACTTAGCAGTTTTATTAAATATAAAAGTATTTGCTGAAAACGTAAAAGAAGATGAAGATTTAAAATTCCTAGAAAAGCATAACTTATATGCAGTAAGTAGATAAAATTCAAAGAGATTCCTCTTTGAATTTTTAGTGTGATTTTTTATTTTAAATATAAGTTTAAAATAGATATTAACTGATTTCTCTCTAATGGTTTACTCAAATAATTATCCATTCCTTCATCTATATACTTTTCCCTATCACCATTGATTGTATTTGCCGTTAACGCAACAATAGGCGTGTATCTTTGAATCTCTTTTTCATATTCTCTAATAAGCTTTAACGCTGTTAATCCATCCATAACTGGCATGTTTATATCTAAAAATATTAAATCATACTTTTCATTTTGATATTTTTCAACAGCTAATTGACCGTTTTCTACTATTGTTACATCAAGACCTAATTTTTGTAAAACGATTTTTATTAGTAACTGATTATTTGGATTATCTTCTGCAACTAAGATTTGTCCACTAAAGTTTTCTTTTGTTTCAATTTTATTTTCACTTTTTTGAACATCTTTTTCAATTAATTTTGATTCAGCAATAATATTAAATATTTTAGAACCATAAATTGGTACATCTAAAAAATAATCCATTAAAGGTTTCATTATATTGTTGTTATTGATTTTGTCCATATTTCCAACATAAACAACTGGACATTTAAAACGCTCTTTTCTTCTTGATAATTTTTCATAAAATTGAGGGTCACCAAAACAAAATATCAAATCAATTTTTTCACAACTTTCAATATCTTCATCACCTTGGTGAATTCTTCCAAAATATTTTACGACACTTGCTAAATGATTTTTTATATTTTCTGTATCTTCAATAATATTACAAATAGCAAAATCATATTTTAATTTACTACTATCAAAATTACTTACATCTTGAACAACTAAATCTAAATCAAAATAGAATAAACTTCCCTCATTTTCTTTACTAATCAGTTTTATTTCAGAACCTAACATTTTAATAATATTTAAACTAATAGCCAATCCTAAACCTGTACCACCATATTTTCTGGAAATTGTTCCATCTGCTTGTGAAAAAGGTTCAAATATACTTTTCTGATTTTCAGGTGAAATTCCTATACCTTCATCTTTTACAGAAAATCGAACACTTGCTGTATTTTCATTTAAAGTTAAAAGTTTTACATCAAATGAAACTTTTCCATTATTAGGCGTAAATTTAATGGCATTACTTATTATATTTGAAAGCACTTGTTTTAATTTTGTTTCATCGCTAAATACAAAATTTGGAATACTCTCGTCCAAAGTATATAAAAATCTAATATTTTTTTCTTTAGTATTTACAGCATACAATTGAACTATCTGTTCTAATAAATCTTTTAAATCAAAATTAGTTTTTGAAACTTCATATTTACCACTTTCGATTTTTGAAATATCCAAAATGTCATTAATAATATTTAATAATGCCTTTGCACTTTTAGATATAATTTCAGCTTTTTCTTTATCATTTGCTTCCATATTTGAACTTGACAAAATATCAGAAAATCCAATTATGGCATTCAAAGGTGTTCTTATTTCATGGCTCATATTTGCAAGGAATTTTGATTTTGTTTCATTTGCAATTAAAGCTTCTTCTTCAGATTTCTTTGCTTTTTTTGTGATTTCTTCTAGCTCTTTATTTTTTCTAAGTATTTGCCTAATTAGTAAAAATCCAGTTAAAACTATAATAATCATTACAATATATGTAAAAATATACTCAAGATTTTTATAATATTCTTTTTCTATTTCAATATTTTTTTCTAATGTAGTTATATTTTTTTTACTGTCATATAACAATCTATTTGAATTTTCTTGCATTCTAATAAATAAAGTTGGAATTTGTTTAAAGAAAAGTTCTATTTTAAATGAATCATTTTTATATACATTATTCGCAAGAGTATCTGTATTTGATGCTTCTGAAATTAAGATTTTTATTTTCATAATTTCGTGCATTTCAGAAACTTTTTCTCTTAATTCATTTAATTTGGGAATTAAATCTATTGCTTCAAAAACCAATTTTTTATCATCAGCTTTAAAATATATTTCATCAACTACGGAATTAGCTTCAATGAGATTTAATTTAATGTGGCTTTTTAAAACTCCACCTTTTTCTAGTATTTCTATTGCACCTAAAACATTTTGAATCTCTTTTTCGATTTCATTTTGAATAGGTTCAATTGCTCTAAGTTTTGTTATTATTCCCATTTTATAGAAATTAGCTTCAATAAAACTAATCTCTTTTAAAATATATTCACCAATTTTATATCTTGAATATTCATTTTTCACACTAGCATCTAAATTATTTCGTATATCTGAAAATACATTATGAATAATCACAATACCCAAATACCCAACTATAAAAGCAAATAATAAAACTATTAAAGCTTTAAAAATTGCATTATTTTTAAACATCTAAAATGTTACCTTATCAATGTTTTTTATATCTTCATCATCTAAAAAACCATATTTTTTAAATACTTCTCTTCCTTCAGTTGATGAAGCATAATCCATGAATTTTTTACTTAATTCTTTATTTTGAGAAGTACTTAAAAGATTAAATACAAGTTTTGCTTTATCTGAATATTTATCTTCTAATACTATTGCTTCTACAAACTCTTTATTATCATCCCAAAAAGTTGTTGCATGCCAATTTAAAATCAAATCAGCTTCACCATTTTTTATAGTATTAATCAAGTTTCTTGAGTCAGGAACTAAATAAATAGAATTAGATATAGCTTTTTCATATAAATCAAATTTTGTTAAAAGTTTTTTAGTTGCATCTCCAATACTTCCACTTTGCTCATTTCCTAAAACTACATTCAACTCTTTATTTATTAATTCGTCTAAAGAGGCTTTGATATTTTTTGGATTTCCTTTTTTTACAACTAATGATAATTTGTTATAACCTACAAATTTACCATCTAATAACAATCCATCTTTTAAGAATTTATCTCTATAAGATACAGAACCAGGTAAATAAAGGTCTCCAACTTGACTAGATTTTACACTATCATATAAATCTTGACTTCCACCTTGTAAGATTTTTATAGTACAATTATTAGCTTTTTCAAAGTTTTTAGCCAGTTCATTTACTGGTTTAACCATAGTAATTCCCACATAAAAAAGTAGCTCATTTTTTGACTCTGCATGAACAACTGTGCTTAAAAATAAAATAGCTACAACCAAGCTTTTTAATAACTTCATAAAAACCCCTTTTATTTTAATTATAACAGATTTTAGATAAAGAGAAATAGCTAGGAATCGATGATTTTTACTATAATTATTTTTTACAATAAAAAAAGCCCCATCAAAACTGACGGGGCTTTTCAAAAATCTAACTAAAAATCTCTTCTTAACTCAAAGACTTCAATTCAGCCACAACCTTAGCTAATTTATCTTCAGCCGATGCCAACCCTGCTCTATTTTCTTCTAAAACATTTGCTGGTGCATTTGCTAC
>OCVT010000545.1_pt1 | contig 15391 bp, 16 predicted proteins | sample 1539111 | NCBI WGS metagenome assembly OCVT01 (sample SAMEA3991482, study PRJEB22521) | metagenome | biome: anthropogenic terrestrial biome; feature: sewage plant; material: raw primary sludge | place: Sweden | collected 2012-09-26 | reverse complement strand
TCCGATCTGTCTATCGGCGTGAAGTTTGGCGAAGACCTGAACGCATATACCAGCATAGATCAGACTGTATATAATATCGACAATGTGCCAACAGCACGCCAGAGTTCTCTGGATTCCTGTCTGCTCATCCTTCACGACTGGGCCGACGGACTGACCCTTGATCCCAAGGAGATTGACAAGGAGCGTGGCGTTATTCACGAGGAGTGGCGCCTGAGAACCAAGGCGGGCAGCCGTATGTTTGAGCGCAATCTGCCCGTATTATATCCGGGTTCAAAATATGGCGTGCGTTATCCTATCGGGCTTATGAGCGTGATTGACAACTTCAAACCTAAGGAACTGCGTGACTATTACGAGAAGTGGTATCACCCGTCAAACCAGGGTATCATCGTGGTTGGTGATGTGGATGTCAACCATACCGAGGCAATGATTAAAAAGCTCTTCGGAGGCATCAAAAACCCGGTTAATGCCGAGGCTATCGTTGATGAGAAAGTGCCCGACAATGCCGAGCCAATCGTTGTTATCGACAAGGATAAGGAGCAGAGTACAAGCAGTGTGGACCTGATGTTCAAGCACGACGCGTTCCCCGACTCTATGAAGACATCAATGATTTATCTCATCACAAACTATGTGAAGACTGCCGCTGTGAGCATGCTCAACCAACGTTACGCAGAGGCTGTGCAGAAGGCAGATTGCCCATATGTTAGCGCGAGTGCCGGTGATGGCAACTATATTTTCGCCAAGACCAAGGACGCATTCGGCATTTCCGCTTCACCCAAGGACATGAGCCTGACGGCGGCATCTCTCAAGGCAGCGTTAGTAGAGGCACGCCGTGCCGCAGAATTCGGTTTCAGGGCTACTGAGTTTAACCGTTTCAAGGAAGATATGCTGAGTTCTCTCGAAAAGGAGTACAGCAACAAGGACAAACGCTATAGTGAACAGTTCTACGGCGAGTGCAAGGGAAACTTCCTCAGTAATGAGCCAATGCCATCCATCGACTACTACTATCAGACGATGAAGCAGATCATTCCTATGATTCCACTGGAGGCAGTGAATGAGGTAATCAAACAATTTATTCCCGCGAACGACAGTAACATTGTTATTCTCAATTTCAATAACGAGAAAGAAGGCAATGTATACCCGACCAGGGAACAGCTTCTCGGTGCAGTTAAGGATGCCCGTGCGGAGAAAATCGAGGCTTATGTGGACAATGTGAAGAACGAACCGCTCATCACCGTCATGCCTAAGCCCGGTAAAATCAAGAAGGAAGTGAAAAATGACAAGTTCGGATATACGGAACTTACATTGTCTAATGGCGTGACAGTGGTTCTCAAAAAGACTGATTACAAGAAAGACCAAGTGTTGCTCTCCGGCCAAGGCTTCGGAGGCGCGTCTCTCTACGGACCGGCCGACTACACAAACCTGAAAGTGTTTAATGGTGCTATTGGTATCAGCGGACTGAGCAATTTCTCAAGCACTGAGTTACAAAAGGCTCTCGCCGGCAAGATTGCCAATGCCAATCTCTCCATGGGCGACAAGTATATGGGCATCGATGGTAATTCCACCCCTAAGGATGTGGAGACAATGATGCAGATGGCTTATCTCTATTTTACAAAGATAAACAAGGATCAGAAGGCTTTTGATAACCTCATCAGCCAGTATCAGGTGTCACTGAAGAATCGTGAGCTGTCACCAGAAGTGGCTTTGAGCGATACGCTTACAAAGACCGTCTATGGAAATGACCCCCGTATGAAACCGTTGCTTCTCGGTGACTTGAAGGATATCAACTATGACCGCATCCTGCAGATGGCCAAGGAGCGTACCGCCAGTGCCACGGGATGGACATTCACCATTATCGGCAACTATGACGACGCCACCATCCGTCCGCTTATCTGCCAGTATCTCGGATCTCTGCCGACAAATGGAAAGATCGTTAAGGGCAAGCGCACTCATGAGATGTGTAAAGGTATTATAGACAACACCTTCCTGCGCAAGATGGAGACACCGAAAGCCACATCTTACGTGATTTGGCACAACGATGTCATGCCTTACACACTGGAGAACGACATCAAGGCCGATATGGCCGGTCAGATACTGAGCATGGTATACCTGAAGAAGATACGTGAAGAGGCCAGTGCCGCTTATACTTGTGGTGCCCAATGCAATGCGTCTATTGATGACGAATATCACAATGTCACCCTTGTGGCTTACTGTCCGATGAAGCCGGAGAAGAAAGACACCGCACTTCTGATCATGAAGTCCGAGGTTTCTACTCTTGCAAAGACATGCGACCAGTCCATGCTTACTAAAGTTAAGGAGTATATGCTCAAGCAGGTTGACGACGCGGTAAAGACCAACGGTTATTGGAGTGGTGTGATTTACACATTCCGCAAATATGGCATCGATACCAGCACAGACTATAAGTCACTTGTCAATGCGCAGACACCGGAGAGCATCTCTGCATTCATGAAGGAATTCCTCAAGGCAAACAACCGCATCACGGTTACTATGCTGCCTGAAGAAGGAAAGAAATAAAGCGTTGAAATAACAATATTAAGGCGGATATGAATAGAATATCCGCCTTTTCTGTGCCCTTATCTGCCGTAGCGACATCTTTGGCTTGAACCCGAAACAAGCTGCGTCACAACAATAAAGGCAAAAAAAAGTTTTTTTGTTTTGTATTGTCTTCGATTTGCACTATCTTTGCATGTTCAAATAGAAAGATATACATTATGCCATACTTATTTTCATCCGAATCAGTTTCGGAAGGACACCCGGATAAAGTGTCCGACCAGATATCCGACGCGTTGCTCGACCAATTTCTCGCTTATGACGAGGATGCACGTTGCGCCATCGAGACATTCGTTACTACCGGACAGGTGGTCATCATGGGCGAGGTGCGCTCCGAGGCATATATCGACCTTCAGACTATCGCCCGTAATACCATCAAGAAAATAGGCTATACCAAATCGGAATATCAGTTTGATGGCGACTCTTGCGGCATCATGGCCGCTATTCACGAACAGAGCGATGACATCAATCGCGGAGTGGACAACGGTACCAATGACGACCAGGGTGCCGGAGACCAAGGCATGATGTTCGGCTATGCCACTAACGAGACAGAAAACTATATGCCCGTGTCGCTTGATTTGGCACACCTCATCATGCGTTCACTCGCCGATATCCGTAAGGAGGGCCGTGAGATGACCTATCTGCGCCCTGACGCAAAGAGCCAGGTGACCATCGAATATAACGATGACAACATCCCGCAGCGCATTGACACTATTGTGGTGAGCACTCAGCACGATGATTTCGGTCCCGATGATGAAGGCATGCTCGCAAAGATCAAGGCTGATGTGGTGAACATCCTCATACCGCGCGTCAAGGCTCAGTGTGGCGACAAGGTGCTCGCGCTGTTTAATGACGACATTAAATATTTTGTCAACCCTACCGGTAAGTTTGTTATCGGCGGCCCGCATGGTGATACCGGTCTTACCGGTCGAAAGATTATCGTCGATACATACGGTGGCAAGGGCGCCCATGGTGGCGGGGCATTCTCGGGCAAAGACTCCAGCAAAGTAGACCGTTCTGCTGCTTATGCAGTGCGCTATATCGCCAAGAACATGGTTGCTGCAGGCGTTGCTGATGAAATGCTTGTACAGGTCAGCTATGCCATCGGCGTGGCAAAACCGGTGAATATATACGTCAACACTTATGGTCGCAGTCGCGTAGACATGACAGATGGTGATATCGCAAGGAAAATAGAACAGATGTTCGACTTGCGCCCTAAGGCTATCGAACGCAAGTTGAAGTTGCGTCAGCCAATATTCTTTGAGACAGCTGCCTACGGGCATATGGGTCGTAAGAACGAGGTCGTGAGCAAAACTTTCAGCAGCCGCTATCATGAGGAAAAGACAATGGATGTAGAACTCTTTACATGGGAAAAACTTGACCGTGTGGACCAGATAAGGAAAGAATTCGGGATTTAACCAAATAGATGTTTCAAAATGATTCCATAGTAGTCGCTGCAGCAAACACCGACGGGCAGAAGTCTGTGATAAGGCAGCATGCCGGACAGCCCACACCACACCAAGTGCTCAGCTGGTTGCCCCGGGATGCCACACCCGAGCAGCAGGATTCTGCCATTCAGATGCACATCAAGCCCTCGGAAATACACTGGAGTGCTAATCCCGACACGCTGCATCTGCCGGGTCAAACCAAGGGCAAGAGCTTTCGTGATGTCAGTCTGCCGCAATATTACCGTGAATCATTTTTCTCCAAAGACTCGCTTTTCCATCCCGAATTGCCGGGAGGACGTCTTGGTGTTGCCGGCGACCCTGTGCCTTATACCATAGCGGGCGACAATTTCATTGCCTCCCTGCTCATCGGCTGTTTTATTCTCGCAATGATAGCTTTTGCCAATTTGCGCCAGTTTATCGTCCATCAGGCGAAGAACTTCTTCTATGTTCCCCGCGAAGAGTCATTTACAATAAGCGAGACATCCAATGAGCTGCGCTTCCAGCTGTTCCTTGTGCTTCAGACCTGTCTGCTTTCCTCAATCCTGTATTTCTTCTATACCAGGCATCTTGCTGGCGATACGTTCAATATAGAGAATTACCAGATGATTGGAGTCTATGCCGGCATCATTGCGGTCTACTTTTTGGTCAAGGCGATTGCCTACTGGACATGCGGTTTGGTGTTTTTTGAAAAGAAAAAAAACGGACAATGGATAAAGGCGTTTCTGTTCATGATTTCTGCAGAGGGCGTATCCCTTTTCCCCTTGGTCATGCTGCAGGCATATTTCGATTTGTCAACGGAAAGTGTGCTGATATATGTCTCTATTGTCATCATTTTGTTTAAATTACTGTCGTTTTATAAAACTTATACAATCTTTTTTCATCGGAACGGTGTCTTTCTGCAAATAATTTTGTACTTTTGTGCACTCGAAATTATTCCATTGCTAGCCCTGTGGGGCGTTTTGACGATGATAAATAGTTATTTGAAAATAAATTTTTAGGACAAAACGATGATTAAGAAGATTTTGGTATCACAGCCTAAGCCGACGAGTGATAAATCTCCATATTTCGACATCGAAAGGGATTGTGGGGTAGAGTTGGTGTTCCGTCCTTTCGTTAAGGTAGAGGGAATCTCGGCGAAGGAGTTTCGCCAGCAGAAAATCAACCTCCTTGATTACACAGCTGTAGTATTCACTTCACGTCATGCAATTGACAATTACTTCACTCTGGCCAAGGAGATGCGCATCGCCATACCGGAAGATATGAGGTATTTTTGTGTCACAGAGACCGTAGCGCTATATATCCAGAAGTACACACAGTACCGCAAGCGCAAAATATTCTTTGGAGCGACAGGAAAGATCAATGATCTCATTCCTACAATGGTAAAACATAAGAACGAGAAATATCTGGTTCCAATGAGTGATGTCCACAATGGCGATATCAAGGAATTGTTCGATTCCAAGAAGCTCGTTCATGCAGAGTGCGTGATGTATCGCACCGTGAGCAACGATTTCACCGAAGAGGAGGTGAAGACATTCGATTACGATATGCTTGTCTTCTTCAGTCCCGCCGGTGTCAAGGTGCTCACAAGCAATTTCCCCGGATTTGCGCAGGGCGATTTGCGCATTGCCACGTTCGGCCCCACCACAGCCAAGGCTGTCAATGATTCGGGCTTGCGTCTGGACCTCGAAGCTCCCACCAAGGAGTGTCCTTCGATGACCGGAGCGCTTAAAGAATATCTTAAAAAGAACAAAAAATAGAACAAATATGTCTGCATCCGGTGCTTTCACGTTAAGCAAGGAAGAGCGGATATGCAGCCGTAAGCTGATGGAAAAGCTCTTCAATGGAGGAGGCAGTCACTCGATGTCGGCCTACCCGTTGAGAGTTGTCTATATGTCCGAAGAGCATGGTGAGACCGCTGATGACACCAAGGAACCTCAGGCACAGATGCTCATCAGCGTGCCTAAGCGCTACTTCAAACGTGCCGTGAAGCGCAATCGTGTGAAACGTCAGGTGCGTGAGGCCTATCGGAAGAACAAGCACGCCATGCTGTCGCATCTCGAAGCATCGCCGGGCAAGACAGTTTACATGGCATTTATCTGGCTTGAAGACAATCTTCACGACAGCGATTTCGTCGAAAAGCGTGTGCAAAATCTGCTTTCACGAATAGTAGAGAAACTATGAAATCCCTGAAAGACATATTGAAATTTGTCTCGCGGGCTGTGGCATGGCTATTGGTTTTGCCGATATTGTTCTATCAGAAGTTTATCACTCCATACACTCCGCCATCGTGCAGATTCGTTCCAACATGTTCGGAATACGCGCGTCAGGCTTTGCTCAAGCACGGGCCTGTAAAGGGTCTTGCCCTTACGATATGGCGCATATTGAGATGCAATCCATGGGGTGGCAGCGGATATGACCCGGTGCCGTAAGTTTCCTGACCTATGTCGGGGCCCCGCTTACAATATTATAAATATACAAACAACTATCATTCGATGACAAAAAATTTTGTTGAAGAAGTGAAATGGCGCGGTATGCTGGCACAGATAATGCCGGGTGCCGAGGAACTCCTGCTTAAGGAGATGGTAACAGCTTACTTGGGAGTGGACCCCACGGCCGACTCTCTGCATATAGGTCACCTCTGTGGTATCATGATGCTGCGTCACTTGCAGCGCTGCGGTCACAAACCGGTGATTCTCGTAGGCGGTGCCACAGGTATGATTGGCGACCCGTCGGGCAAGAGCCAGGAGCGTAATCTTTTGGATTCTGATACGCTATATCATAATCAGGAATGTATCAAGGCGCAGGTGGCAAAGTTTCTCGACTTTGACGGAAACGAACCCAATGCAGCCGTGCTGGTCAATAATTATGACTGGATGAAAGATATCACATTCCTGGATTTCGCCCGTGAGGTGGGCAAGCACATTACCGTGAATTATATGATGGCAAAGGACAGTGTGCAGAAACGTCTGAATGGTGAAGCCCGTGATGGATTGTCATTCACCGAGTTCACATATCAGTTGCTTCAGGGTTATGATTTTCTGCATCTCTATCAGTCATTAGGATGCAAACTGCAACTTGGCGGTAACGACCAGTGGGGCAACATGACCACCGGTACGGAACTGATCCGCCGCACTGAGGGCAGTGAATCAGAGGCATATTGTCTTACCTGCCCGCTTATCACCAAGGCCGATGGCAAGAAATTTGGCAAGACAGAGAGCGGCAACGTCTGGCTAGACCGCAACCGCACCACCCCTTACGCTTTTTACCAGTTCTGGCTTAACGTGAGTGATGACGACGCTGAAAAATATATCAAGATATTCACCAGTCTCGACAGAGAGACCATAGATGCGCTCATCGAGGAACATAAGCAGGACCCCGGTCGTCGCGCACTGCAGAAACGCCTGGCCGAGGAAGTCACTACCATGGTTCACTCCAAGGAGGATTTGGATATGGCAATAGAGGCGTCAAACATCCTCTTTGGCAAGGCAACCAAGGACAGCTTGTTGAAAATTGACGAGCAGACATTGCTCGATGTGTTCGACGGTGTGCCACATTTCGACCTCGCCAAAGACCAGTTGGGTCTGCCCGCTGTAGACCTCTTCACCCGTGATGACGTGAAAGTGTTTGCCAGCAAGGGCGAGATGCGCAAGCTCGTGCAGGGCGGAGGCGTGGCTCTTAACAAGGAGAAACTCGCAGCCTTCGATGCTCCCATCACTGCCGATGACCTCATAGACGGCAAATATTTGCTGGTTCAGCGTGGTAAGAAGAATTACTACCTGATTACAGTGAAGTAAAAATAAATATGCAAAAATTTGGTAGTGGATGAAAAATCCACTACCTTTGCACCCAGATTGTCCTATGGTGTAATGGTAGCACTACAGTTTTTGGTTCTGTCAGTGGTGGTTCGAATCCGCCTGGGACAACTTCAAAAGTCAGCGAATCTTTATAAATTAAAGGTTCGCTGATTTTTTATTTAAGATTTGAACAACAATATATAATATGTTAACAATAAACAGATAATTATAGTATTAAAATCAATGACAAAAAAATTAATGTTTTCAGCAGCTTTACTTTTGGCTGCGTCAAGTGTGTGTGCCCAGCAGAAGGCCGGCACTTTCTCAATCACACCAAAAGTAGGTGTTACCGTAAGTAATTTCTCTGGTAAAATGCCGGCTGGTGTGGCTTACATTGTAATTCCCCAACCCTCAAATGGTGAATCATCATCTCTTACTCCTGTAACAGATGCAAATAGATCAAAAGTAGGTGCGGTAGGATTCAATGAAAGCAAAAACAAGTTTGGATTTACCGCTGGTGCAGAAGCACAGTATCAGTTTTCTGATATCTTCGGTCTTTCTTTTGGAGCATTCTACACACAACAAGGTGCTAGCTACGGCACAAAGAATTTCTCAAATACTTCAGATGGGGTCAAGATTGCCATTAACGATGATTTGAAGATTAATCTTAACAGTATTACTGTGCCAATCTTAGCTAATGTTTATGTTTGGAAAGGTCTTGCAGTAAAAGCGGGCTTGCAGCCAGAGTTTGCTGTTAGCAAGAAGACGAGTGGTGATGTAACAATCAGCTATCAGTATAAGTCGGTATCAGCAATCAATAACAATGATGCAGGAATTAAATCATTCTCTCTTTCTGTTCCTGTAGGTGTAAGCTATGAATATAAGAATATTGTTGCTGACCTGAGATATAATATTGGTATAACCGATTTGCGCAAGGATGGCGATACAGGATGGGATAAGGACTTTAGCTCTACAGCTTGCAATCGCACTTTATCTTTTACCGTTGGTTATAAGTTTGAATTATAATCTAAGTACAAATACGCAAGTCTGACTGGGTCGTTGCTTAGTCAGACTTGATATTTCAATAAAAAGCCTTACTTTTGCATGAAGATTAAAATAGAGATTAACAAAATGACACTGCTAAAGAAAACGTTCATGCTAGTACTTATGGCGGCTCACCTGCAAAAGTTTGGGGAATAAAAACAAATAATATCTGTGCATGTAAAAAGAATGTTATCTGAGATTTTGTAGCGTGAAACGCTATGTCGCTATACTTGTTGTTAGAGCTTCCCTGTACATCATATTTGGTCACCAGCGTTTTTCGAGAGTCATTATGGAGAGTATAAATTACACTCCCATTAGTAACGGTCCCTTTTCAAGTTCAAATGCATTTTATTATTGCATTTTATTTATATAATTAAGCAAGAAGTCCTCTATACCAATGTATAATATGCCAGAATCATCTCTCCATTGGATGATATAATCCTTTACCACAACGATTTTTATGAAAGAGTCTTTTATCTTTATGAGAGAATTGATCTCCTGCAATCGCTTGGTTTCATCAGCTACAGTTAATGCCGACTGGATGTAATAACGCACTTGTCCGCGCTGGCAAACAAAGTCCACCTCTAATTGCGAACGCTGGCGCTTGCCCTCGGCATTTGTCACCATCGTCTCGACCACACCCACATCAACACTGAATCCGCGGGCTGTAAGTTCATTATGGATGATGTTTTCCATAATGTGATTTTCTTCTTGCTGGCGGAAATTCAAACGTGCATTTCTTAAGCCCACATCTGAGAAGAAATACTTCTGTTGGGCACCGATGTATTTACGTCCCTTAATATCATATCGTTCCGCTTTCTTCAGGATGAAAGCATCAATAAGGTGGTCTATATATGTAGAAATGGTATTGTGGAATACAATCAAATTCTTGGTCGACTTGAAAGTGTTCTCCAGCTTTGTTGCATTAGTCAAACTGCCCACCGATGACGCCAGATAGTTCAGAATATCCTCAAGCACGTCTTTGGATGCTCGTAACTTGTTGCGTTCTATGACATCGGTAATGTACGTGCGTTCAAAAAGCCCTTTCAAATATGCCGCCTTTTCAACATGCCCTTTCTTGCTCATCACAAACGGCATGCCCCCGTACATCATATATTCAATCCATGCCATTCGGCTTTCACCCTCATAAGCGGAACAGAACTCATCAAAGGTCAGTGGATTTACTCTGATTTCCTCGCCTCTGTCCTTGAATTCCGTCAGTATGTCAACAGAGAGCATCTTTGAGTTACTACCGGTAACATATAAATCCACATTGTTCAGTTTCTTTAATCCAAGTAAGACATCCACGAAACCTATTTTTTCATTATGATTGTCAGGCAGATAGGGATTCTGAATGCTATCCACCTTTTGAATTTCATCCAGCAACACATAAAAATAACGCTCCTTGTTTGCGCAAATCTCTCTGATATACTTTCCTAGCTCAAGAGGATTGCGATATTTTGCATTGATATCCTCGTCAAGGGCAAGCATGACTATATTCTGTTCGACCACACCTATATCCATAAGATGCTGACGAAATAATACATTCAGCAGATATGATTTGCCACATCGACGTATGCCTGTGATGACTTTAATCATACCATCATTCTTCTTTGCAATAATCTGGCTGAGATACCTGTCTCTTTGAATCTTCATACTTATCTTCTTTTTTTGTAACATTGACACACTTTTCGCATGCAAAGATATGCAAAATAATTGAAGCAGGTACTTGTTATCTGCTTTTTTTGTAACACTGACACACTTTTCGTTATTAGGGCACCCATTTGTCTACATGCAACAAGTATCGTAATTTATTTTATACTTTTATTATAATAGCGATGCCAGATGAAGGTGCCCCACACTTTTGTAGGTAAGTCTATTTCGCCCCAATGTTTTTCCTTTTAAGTTATTTGTTCTTTGTGATAGCAGGCAACTCCGCTATCCTGCTTGTCATAGGCTGTGTGTTCGCAGGGATTGCCAATGGTGTAGGTGTGCCGTATCTCAATACTATCGCTTCTATCAAAGGCGGAAGTAATTCCGTGACGACTGTAATGCCTTTGCTTTCGGCCGCACTCTATTTCGGACAATTCATCTCTCCTATTCTCATCACGCCATTATCGAAGACGATTTTTGGAGGAAATGATGCTGTTGCCCCTTACAAGATGGGTATCGCCATCTGTGCTATTTTCCTATTCCAAGTTTGGTCTACAAGGCATTTCCAAAGCTTGCCACCCAAAGAAAGAATCAGATAAATGACCATTTGGGATAAACGCGATGAAAGCCGGTTGCCACGCAGACAAAACCGGCTTCTTAACCTGAATAATTTGTCTTGGCCTGGGAAAAGTCAACTTTTTCCAGGCCAAGACCGGTTTGAAATTTGTTGTTAGAAATCATATGATTTTTTTTGATTATTAAATAGATATCATTATATTTGCAGAGAATTTTATATAGATTAACCCAAGGCTAATGAAACTCTTTAGAAGACTTCTAATATTACTGTTCGTCTTGAATTGTTCTGTGTGTGTTTGTGCTCAAACTACATATGAAAATTCATTGTATGAGAAAGCATATCAGGAAATATATGATATGCTGGAAGGAAAAACAAAGGTTTCTCTTAAGCGCGCTGTGTATATATCTGAATGGGCGTATTTAAATGGAAACCTTGATTATAATGTACATTTATTATGCATGAACTGACAGAGGCTTATGAAGGAGCCTTAATATCTGGCAAGCAAAAAGTCTCAAGTCCAAATTCAAAAGGTACAGGCTCTATTTATAAAAAAGCTCACAATAAAGCTACCAACCAACCACCTGTGTATCAGCGATTATATGATATTAATGGAAATGTGACTACAGATGTAACCAAAGCAAATAGAGTAGAATGGTTTGTAAATCCTAATGAAAGTTCTAGAAATGAAAAAATAATTCAAACCTATCCGTAAATGAAGACTTTTTTTATTTTCATAATTGGACTATTCTTTTTATTAGGAAGCTGCTCTACATTAAAGAAGGTTCAAAACATACCCTCAATAGAACATTATTTTGTCGTTTCTAAAATAAAGAAGCAAAAGAATAACGTGTACATCATCTATGCCCAAAGACATGATTCTATCTTTAAAATATTTAGTCATTTTGATGGAATCATTAAAAATAATGATATAAAATTAGTAAAAGGTTCTCATTTTAGGGCTTATCTTAATTCACAATTTAAAGCAACAGAAGAAAAATTTAATATGATGCCACAATGTGAAATTTCTATTTTGTTCCATGGTGTAACTATCTCCAAAGAACCTGAGAATAAAATTAATGACATATTCTCTTGCGAAGAATTAAATGGGAAATACATATCACAAGAATATAGCAAATAAGGATAAAAGTACTTCAAACTCAGGCTATATGCACTTCAAGACTGCCGCATCACTCAAAATGTCGGATGAACCTTATTTTCTCAATAACAATGAGTATCGCACCTGTATGCTCACCCGTCTGCACTTCAAACCCTCGGAGATAGCCATGTTGCTCGACTGCTCGTTATCTCAGGTTACGCTCTTGCGCCAGCGTCTGCTGCCAAAAGTGTTCCATCGGGAGGGCAGGGCCAAAGATTTCGACCAAATCATCAAAGGTATTTGTTGAAATCAGTCAGATTTATTTACAAATGCCTTCGCTCACGTCGATTATTCATGACCGGATGGTTACTCGGTCGCAAATACACGATTCTAGAGCGATTTTGCAATGCGTTGATAATCAGTCGTTTGATGCTTGTGGGCGAGATGCGGGGTTCTGTTATGCTGTAATCATCTCCCTTTTGGGTTTGCAAGTAACCGTTAGCTGCGTTACAAGTAATGGTTAAATGTAGGCCCGGTAACGGTTACTTGTAATGCGGGAAGACGTTAAACTCGGAATGAAATGATGAAAATGGAATTTCGGTTGATATTTTCCTGGCTTTCATGTCTCTTTTTCTTGTTTCCCGTTTCTGGTTTGAAAAATTTCATAATGTTAATTTTGGTATTTATTTTTGACATAATGGAATGTCTCCTTAGACCTGAAAACTCATGGAAACGATTATTTCAAAGACTTATTTATGATGCCCGGTGCCCCAAAGGTCATTTTCTCTGTTGGCGGAGACGACGCCACAGACAGAATCATTCTGGGATACCGAATCGTGTCATTTCCCCGGGTTTCATTCTTTCATTCTGATGTAAGGCCGAGGATATTATGGGTAATGGAATTCATAATGCCCGGCAAAAATTTAAGTATTCTTCATAAAAGAAACGTATATTTAATAGTCAATGTTCGATAAAAATTTGTATCTTTGCCGTCAGACAAGTACAAATCAAGAAAATTAAAAGTAGCATAACTCTATGAAGACAAATTATGAATTGCGCTATGCAGCCAATCCAACAGACGCTAAAGGTTATGACACCACCCGGTTGCGCAAGGACTTCCTCATTGAGAAAGTTTTCGGCACAGACGAAGTGAACATGGTATATTCAATGTATGACCGCATGATTGTGGGCGGCGCAATGCCGGTGAAAGAGGAGCTCGAGCTCGAAGCCATCGACCCGCTCAAGGCGCCGCATTTTACCACGCGGCGCGAGATTGGAATATATAATGTGGGCGCGGGCGCAGGCGTTGTCAAGGTGGGCGGCGAGACGTTTGAACTTGGTGTCAAGGAAGCTCTGTATATAGGCAGCGGCGACCGCGACGTGTTCTTCGCAAGCAAGGATGCGGCACAGCCTGCCAAATTCTATTTCAACAGCACCACGGCGCACACGTCATATCCCTGCCGCAAGGTGACCAAGGCGGATGCCATCAGCGTGCACATGGGCTCGCTGGAGATGAGCAACGAGCGCACCATCAACAAGATGATCGTAAACCAGGTGTTGCCCACATGCCAGATACAGATGGGCATGACCGAGTTGTGCCCGGGCTCCGTGTGGAACACCATGCCGGCGCATATCCACAGCCGCAGGATGGAGGCCTACTTCTATTTCGAGGTGCCGCAGGGACAGTCTGTGTGCCACTTCATGGGCGAGCCGCAGGAGACGCGCCACATCTGGATGCAGGGCGACCAGGCTGTGCTCTCACCCGAATGGAGCATCCACTCGGCAGCCGCAACCCATAACTATACGTTCATCTGGGGCATGGGCGGCGAGAATCTGGACTATGGCGACCAGGACTTTTTCGAGATAACGGATTTAAAATAACAAGAACCCTTAAAATAAATCAAAAAATGGAAAGTTTAAAAGCATTTTCACTTGAAGGCAAGAACGCCTGGATTACAGGCGCTTCTTATGGTATCGGTTTCAATATTGCCAAGGCATTCCATGCTGCCGGCATCAAGAACATCGTATTCAATGATGTCAAGCAGGAACTTGTAGACCGCGGTCTGGCTTCTTACAAGGAGGCGGGCATCGAGGCTCACGGATATGTCTGCGACGTTACAAACGAAGATCAGGTGCAGGCCCTCGTTAAGCAAATTCACGAGGAAGTGGGTCAGATTGATATTCTGGTAAACAATGCCGGTATCATCAAGCGCATTCCCATGCATGAGATGAAGCGTGCGGAATTCCAGCAGGTGATAGACATTGACCTGGTGGGCCCGTTCATCGTAAGCAAGGCAGTGCTGCCCGGGATGATGGAGCGCAAGGAAGGCAAGATTATCAACATCTGCTCAATGATGAGCGAGCTGGGTCGCGAGACGGTTTCTGCCTATGCGGCAGCCAAGGGCGGTCTTAAAATGCTCACCCGCAACATCTGCTCGGAGTATGGCGAGTATAACATCCAGTGCAACGGCATCGGCCCGGGTTACATCGCCACACCTCAGACAGCACCGCTGCGCGAGATTCAACCGGATGGAAGCCGTCATCCGTTCGACAGTTTTATCTGCGCCAAGACTCCGGCAGGCCGCTGGCTTGACCCGTCAGAACTGGGTGGTCCGGCAGTGTTCCTGGCTTCTCATGCTTCGGATGCCGTCAACGGTCATGTGCTCTATGTGGACGGTGGCATCCTGGCTTACATCGGCAAACAGCCTAAATAAGGATTTTCAACTTTCGACTGCTTCATAGCCGCCGGTCTGCTGATTGGCGTTGACAATGGTCACGGCTGAAGCGAAACTGACGGAAGAGAAATAGATAAAAACAGAAAAGGCGATCCGTAAGGACCGCCTTTTTGTGTAAAAAATATTTTACAATATTATTTGATGGCATCAGCCAGTTCTGCACCTGCCTTAAACTTGGCAACCTTCTTTGCTGCAATCTGGATTTTCTCCTTTGTTGCAGGGTTGATACCCTGGCGGGCAGGACGCTCGTTAACGCTGAAAGTGCCGAAGCCAACCAGCTGGATCTTGTCACCTGCTATGAGAGCACCTTTCAATGCGTCTACTGTAGCCTCTAATGATTTCTTTGCGTCAGCCTTGCTCAAACCCGAACCAGCTGCGATTTTCTCGATCAATTCTGTTTTGTTCATAATTTTGAATTATAAAATTAATATTATATTGGAGTTTTTTGTTAATTTGCTGACAAATATAGAATATTC
>OCVT010000543.1_pt1 | contig 15402 bp, 15 predicted proteins | sample 1539111 | NCBI WGS metagenome assembly OCVT01 (sample SAMEA3991482, study PRJEB22521) | metagenome | biome: anthropogenic terrestrial biome; feature: sewage plant; material: raw primary sludge | place: Sweden | collected 2012-09-26 | reverse complement strand
CCATTACGTGACCGCGTATTGGGTCGTGTAACTGCTGAAGATGTACGTCGTGCATCTGATGATGAAGTTGTATTACCTCGTGGTACGTTAATTGACGAGAAAATCGCAGCTCAGCTTGAAGAAGCTGGTGTCGATGAAGTTAAAGTTCGTTCAGTTATTGCGTGTGAATCTACATTCGGCGTATGTGCGCGTTGTTATGGTCGTGATCTTGCACGTGGTCATTTGGTGAACCCAGGTGAATCTGTTGGTGTAATGGCTGCACAGTCAATTGGTGAGCCAGGTACACAGTTAACCATGCGTACGTTCCACGTGGGTGGTGCTGCGAGCCGAACTTCTGCTGCGAACAGTGTTCAAGTGCGTAACAAAGGTACTGTACGTTTCCACAACGTGAAAACTGTACAACATGCCAAAGGTCACTTGGTATCGGTTTCTCGTTCAGGTGAAATTGGTATTGCGGATGACTTGGGACGTGAGCGTGAGCGTTACAAACTTCCTTATGGTGCAAGCATCTTGTTGAAAGATGGTGAAGCTGTAGAAGCTGGCGGTATCGTAGCGACTTGGGATCCGCATACACATCCATTGGTAACAGAAGTTGCTGGTAAAGCACGTTTTAGCCAGATCGCTGATGGTGTAACTGCAACCTCTAAGACGGACGATGCAACAGGTATGACCACTGTTGAAATCTTGCCTGTAACAGCACGTCCTGCTTCTGGTAAAGATTTACGTCCTGCAATCGTGTTGGATACAACCGATGGCGGCGAACAGTTCTACTTCCTGCCACAAAATACAATTGTAACTGTCCGTGATGGCGAAACGATTGGTGTGGGTGACGTTATTGGTCGTGTACCACAGGAATCTTCTCGTACCCGTGATATTACAGGTGGTCTGCCACGCGTAGCTGACTTGTTCGAAGCACGTAAACCGAAAGAGCATGCGATTCTGGCAGAAGTGTCTGGTATCGTGAGCTTTGGTAAAGAGACCAAAGGTAAGAACCGTTTAGTGATTACACCAGATGATGGCTCGGAAATTTATGAAGAGCTGATTCCGAAATGGCGTACCATGAACGTGTTTGAAGGCGAGCATGTCAACCGTGGTGAAACGGTGTCTGATGGCCCACAAAACCCACATGACATCTTACGTTTGAAAGGTGAAGTGGCATTAACCAACTATATCGTGAACGAAGTTCAGGACGTTTACCGTCTGCAAGGTGTAAAAATCAACGATAAGCACATTGAAGTTGTTGTACGTCAAATGTTGCGTAAAGTTGATATCACTGATGGCGGTGATACAAGCTTCATCAAAGGCGAGCAAGTGGATTACATCCGCGTTGTTCAAGAGAACCAAGCTGTCTTGGCTCAGAACAAGTTCCCTGCGAAGTTTGAACGTCAATTGATGGGTATCACCAAAGCATCGCTTTCTACTGACTCATTCATTTCTGCTGCATCGTTCCAGGAAACAACACGCGTGTTAACTGAAGCTGCTGTAACAGGTAAAGAAGATGATTTACGTGGCTTAAAAGAAAACGTTGTTGTGGGTCGCTTGATCCCAGCGGGTACGGGTCTTGCGTACCACTTAGAGCGTCGTCGTCAAGAGGCTGAAGCTGCGGAGTTTGAACTTCATAACGATTTCAGTGAAGTTGACCAGGCATTTAGTCAAGCGTTGAACTCAGACCAGTTCTAAGTTCCAGCAAATCAAAAAAGGCACCTTGCGGTGCCTTTTTTGTGGAAAAAACAAGCAAATGTTACATAAACACATTACAGCATTAGCACTTGATTACTTAATCAAGGTAAATGCTTCATGAAAGCAGTCTATGCTACGTTAAATTGAGAGAGGAGAAATTCTAATGAAAAAAATGATGATGATTGTGAGTGTTGGCCTAATGTCAACCACATTGTTTGTGGGTTGCCAAAATGTAAGTCCAGAAAATAAGCGTATTGGTTCGGCTGCCATTGGGGGTGGTGCAGGTGGTGCTGTCGGAAAAGGTCTAGGCGGTAATATTGGCGCTGGACTGGGTGCGGCGATTGGTGCGGGTGTTGCTGCCAATGCAAAAGGTGCAAATAGTAAAAACACCAGAAACAGTGCGATTGGTGCTGGTGTGGGTGCGGCTCTGGGTGGTGCAGTTCTGGGTGGAGAGGCTGGTGCTGCGGTAGGTGGCGCACTGGGCGGTAGTGCTGGCGCAGCTTATGGTGAGAAAAAAGGCAAATACTAAATACTAGAATTTAGAAGTACGCCAAGTATTGTTTAAAAATTAGGAAGAAGCCCTTGTCTAGGATAAGGGCTTCTTTTCGTCATTTAAAGCGTCAACTTAATGATGATAAAAATGGAAAGTCGTTACAAAACATTAATCGATTTGGACATTCTAATAACACAATCAGATCAAATTCCCCATAAAAGAAGATTATGCTTTTTATTAGAACCAACAGGAGTGAGTATAGTCATGAAAAAAACAATGGGTTTAGTTTCTACTTTGATGTTATCGGTGGTGATGTTTACAGGCTGCCAGAATATGACCCCATCTAACCAGCGTATTGGTGCGGCGGCGCTTGGTGGTGCTGTCGGTGGTGGCGTGGGTAACCATGTGGGTGGTGGCCTTGGTGCAGGCGTCGGTGCGGCAGCGGGCGCAGGTGTCGGTGCAAACGCCAAGGGTGGCAGCAGCAACTCAACCACAAGTAGTGCAATTGGCGCAGGTATTGGTTCTGTGATTGGTAAATCAATCTTTGGTGGTGATTCTGGGGCTGCGATTGGTGGCGCAATCGGTGGTGGTGCTGGTGCAGCCATTCAGGAGAAGAAAAGATAATTTCTCAGATTCAAAAATGCCTGCAAAACCTTGCAGGCATTTTTATATGCGTAAAATTAAGCACTGGCTTTGGGCTTTTTCAGACGGATATACAGAACCTTTTCAACCTCTGCAATTCGTGTTCCTGCATCATCCACAATATTCAATGTATAGTTTCGAAACACAGGTTTATGATTTTCAGCCAGTTGCTTAATTTCCGCAATTTCAGTGGCACTGAGCTGTATATCCGCATAGACGGTGCTGCGACCTGGTGACAGGAAATTAATCGAGGCACTTTTATCCCACACAATGTATTTATGGCCTAAATGGTGCATCAGGATCAGCATATAAAATGGGTCAACCATTGAGTATAAACTTCCACCAAAATGTGTCCCAACAATGTTACGGTTTTTTCGGGTGAGCGGCATTTTGACACGGATGTGGTAATTGTCCATATCAATGGTTTCAATTGTGATTCCTGCACCACGGTAAGGTGAGTAGTGGTTGATCATAAATTTAGAAACCACAGGAATGGTTCGAATTTTTTTGAAAATGTCTTTCATGGTCAATTTTTTTTCTTGCAACTCTATTCATAGTCCATAAGTATCATTTTTATTGTATCGGTGGCAATGGCTTTTTTATGACCATGCCGACTGAAAACAAAATGGGAAAGAATTATGCAAGCACAAGTAAAAACCATCACCACTTCTGATCAGCAAACACTTTGTGTCAAGACATGGGGTGATGAGAAAAAGACACCATTGGTGCTGGTACATGGCTATCCAGACAATCAGGAAGTATGGGAACCGATTATTGAGAAGTTGGTAAATGACTATTTTGTCGTGACCTACGATGTTCGTGGTGCAGGGTTATCTTCCATTCCTAAACGCATCAAGCATTATCGTTTGCCACGTTTGTCACTGGATTTGCAGGAAGTGGTTGATCAGGTTCTGCCAAACCGTAATTTTCATATGGCAGCGCATGACTGGGGTTCTATACAGTCGTGGGAATCGGCAACTGAGCCAAAATTAAAGGGTCGCTTATTATCCTATACTACCATTTCGGGACCTTGCCTGGATCACGCCTCTCTGTATCTACGTGAGAAATTTAAGTCCGCTCCAAGCAATGTCTTGAAGATGCTGACTAAATCATGGTACATCGGCGCATTCCATTTACCATTGCTTGCACCAACAGCATGGACATTCTTTAGTCCAGAGAAATGGGGCAAGATTTTAAGTGGTCTGGAGAAAAAACAGGATCTACCATTAAATGCCAATATTGTGGCGGATGGTAAATATGGAATCAATCTGTACCGTGCCAACTTTATTCCATCCTTGACCCAGCCACGCCAGCGTTATGCACAGTGTCCTGTACAGGCAATTGTATTGAAGCGGGATGCTTTCGTAAGCCCTGAATACATTACGGAATCCATGCCAAAATGGGTTGAGGAATTTGAATATGTTGAGCTGGATGCGAATCACTGGGCGGTACTGAGCCAGCCAGAAAAAATTGCCGATTATATTCGCCAATTTATCGTGAAAAATGCATAAATAAAAATCAACTGACGGCAATCGCGGAATTTAAACTCTGGTAGAATGGCGCCCTCGTTTCATTTAGTTCAAAGTTATGTTCGCGATTATTGCAGCGGTTGCTGTTATGTTCGGCCTTTCCCTGGGGCGGGTTCCAGTTGTTTTTGCACTTGTAATTGGAGCTTTAACGGGAGGTTTGTTGGCAGGTCTGGGGGTGCAGGGTACGTTAGATGCATTTAATAATGGTCTAGGCGGCGGTGCTCAGATTGCACTTGCTTATGGGGTGCTCGGTGCTTTCGCTTTGGCGCTTGCCCGTTCTGGCTTACCTGATTTACTTGCCTATAAATTGGTTAAAAGTCTAAAAAATGATGCAGATATTGGTACCCAGAAGAAAATGAAATTTCTCATTTTTCTTACAGTTGGTGCGGCTGCGGTGGCATCGCAAAATGTCATTCCAGTACACATTGCGTTCATTCCTGTCCTGATCCCACCATTATTGATTGTTTTCAACCATCTACGCCTGGATCGTAGAGCGATTGCGTGTGTGCTGACGTTCGGTTTGGTCGCAACGTACATGTTTTTGCCAATGGGGTTTGGTGCGATCTTCCTGAATGATATTTTGGCGCACAACATTAACCATTTTGGTCAAAGCTACGGCTTTCATATCAGCAATGATCAAATTCCGCGAGCAATGCTGATCCCTGTATCAGGAATGTTCCTGGGGATGTTAACAGCGGTTTTTATCAGCTACCGTAAACCGCGAGATTATGAGGACAAGGCCTTGCATAATGTTGCACGTAGTATCGTGGGTGAAATGACCCAGGAGCAGCAAGCACCCCAGATTGCAAAGTTCACGTTATTCATGGCTGCATTTGCCATTCTTGCAACGATTGTCGTACAGCTCTATTCAGATTCAATGATTGTCGCGGGCTTGGTCGGTGTGGCAATCCTGAGTTGTGCTGGAATCTTTAAATGGAAAGAAGCCGATGATGTGATTGTGACAGGTATGCGTATGATGGCACTGGTTGGTTTTACCATGATTGCTGCACAAGGTTTTGCTGCGGTCATTGAAGCAACCAATCAGGTTCCTGAGCTTGTGAAAGCAACAGCAGGCTGGATTGGGGATAGTAAGGCCCTGGCTGCCTTTGTTATGCTCTTGGTTGGTCTTTTGATCACACTTGGTATCGGTTCTTCATTTTCTACCGTACCGATCCTGGCTATCATGTATGTGCCATTATGTTTGCAGTTTGGTTTTAGTCCGATGGCAACGATCGCAATTATTGGGACTGCCGCCGCACTGGGTGATGCGGGTTCTCCAGCCTCTGATTCGACTTTGGGACCAACCGCTGGTTTGGGTGTTGATGGTCAACATGATCACATTTGGGATACTGTTGTGCCAACATTTATACACTTTAATATCCCACTGCTTATTTTTGGCTGGATTGCTGCAATGGTTTTATAAAAAATTAAAACAATGTTTAGGCTCTATTTATAGAGCCTTTTTTATTGATGGAGGCCAAATTAAAAGCTGAACAGCAAATCTGCCAGAATATTGGACTGAATGATGTTGATGTAAAACTGGCAACCATCTATCAGATTATCCTGCTGCATTGCCAATGGGCGGGCGGGATGCAGAAAAGGACAAGCAGTTCCAGTGGTTAAAGCAGCGTAACTCCTATGGGGCCAATACACCATGCCTGAAACGTGCCTATGCACAGCAACAGTTGCAGCTTGACCAGTTGTTGCAGGATCGCCTGCTGAGCCATGGGCCATTTTAATGGTGGGCGCGTATAAAAAAATTTAGTCATAAGCATTGAAAAATCATAGAAATACTCCATTCATAAATCATTCTAAATTTAAGCCTCACAAATAAGGAGTGATTTATGAGTGAACAAGCCTCAAAAAATTATAGTTTCCAAGCTGAAGTTGCTCAGTTATTGCATTTGGTGACGCATTCCCTCTATTCCAATCCTGAAATTTTCCTGCGTGAATTGATTTCCAATGCATCAGATGCCTGCGATAAGCTGCGTTTTGAGGGGATCAACCATCCTGAATATTATGAAAATGATCCAGACCTGCATGTTCGTGTCATTCTGGATAAAGACAACAAGACCTTGACCATTTCAGATAATGGTATTGGTTTAAGCCAGCAGGAAGCGATTGACAACCTTGGTACCATTGCAAAATCAGGCACCAAGGACTTTATGTCCAAACTGACAGGTGACCAGAAAGCCGATGCACAACTGATTGGCCAGTTTGGTGTGGGTTTCTATTCAGGCTTTATTGTTGCCGATAAAATCACGGTGGAGTCCCGTCGTGCGGGGCTGGATGCGGCCGAGGGTGTGCGCTGGATCAGTGGTGGTACAGGCGAGTTTGAAGTTCAGCAAATTCATAAAGCGAGCCGTGGTAGCGACATCATTCTGCATTTACGTGATGATGCGCTGGAATATCTTGAGTCGTGGAAAGTTAAACAGATCATCAATAAATATTCAGACCATATTAGTCTGCCAATTGAAATGCAAAAAGAGGTTTGGCAAGAGGAAGAGGTTGCCGAGGGTGAGGAGCCTAAAGGCGGCCAAATGGTGAAGACGGATGAATGGGAAGCGATTAACTCAGCAAGTGCGTTATGGACACGTAATAAGAGTGAAATCACTGATGAGCAATACATCGAGTTTTATAAAAACCTGAGCCACGATTTTGCAGAGCCTTTGGCATGGGCGCATAACCGTGTTGAGGGCAGCACCGAATATACCCAGTTGCTGTATATCCCAAGTCGGGCGAAACAGGACTTGTTCACGCGTGAGGCAAAGGCGGGCATCAAACTTTATGTTAAACGTGTATTCATCATGGATGAAGCAGACAACCTGATTCCAAACTATTTACGTTTCGTTCAGGGCGTGGTGGACAGTGCCGATTTACCGCTGAATGTCAGCCGTGAATTGTTACAAGAAAGCCGTGATGTCAAAACCATTCGTGAGGGCAATGCTCGCCGTGTTCTAACCTTATTGGATAGCTTGGCAAAATCGGAAGATGAGAAAGATCAGGAAAAATTCAAGACCTTCTACACTGAATTTGGTTCAGTGTTAAAAGAAGGTCTGGGTGAAGATATGGCTAACCGTGAGCGTATCTTAAAGCTGTTACGTTATGCGACATCGACCAATGATGAAATCTCAACCTCTTTGGCTGACTATAAAGCCCGCATGAAAGAGGGGCAGAAAGCCATTTATTATGTGACAGCAGATAACTTAACCGCCGCGAAAAATTCACCACAGCTTGAAGTGTTCAAGAAAAAAGGCATCGAAGTGTTACTCATGGCAGACCGTGTCGATGAGTGGGCAATGAATTTTGTCTTTGAATTTGATGGTACGCCATTACAGAACGTGTCTAAAGGTGCCGTGGATTTAGGTGATCTACAGGATGCGGATGAGAAAAAGGCGCTTGAGGAAGCGGCTGAACAGTTTAAACCTGTGGTGGAGCGTTTAAGCACTTCATTGAAAGATAAAACCAAGGAAGTCCGTGTGACCACCCGTTTGGTTGACTCACCTGCATGTTTGGTCACCAGTGAGGGTGAACTCTCTCCACAGTTGATCCGTATGCTGAAACAGGCAGGTCAGGCGGTTCCTGAAAGCAAGCCAACGCTGGAAATTAATCCTGAACATCCATTAGTGAAAAAACTGGAAAGCTCAGCACAGTTTGATGACCTTGCCAATGTGATTTTTGATCAGGCGGTGATTGCCGAGGGGGGCTTGCCAGAAGACCCTGCGGCTTATGTCAAACGCATCAATAGCCTGTTGTTGAAGTAGCCCCTTAAATAATAAAAAACCTCTGATCCGTCAGAGGTTTTTTGTCTGTATGGATAACATTGAAGTTATCCACAATTATGCTGGTGTTTTCATCAGAACAATGTTTCAAAGCGAATAAAAGTACTGACATAATGGCTACGGTCTTCGCGGTGGTCATTGAAGTAGTTCAGGTCGCCCTGTACATAGAACCATTCACGCCATAGCGGTTGACGCCATGAAACAAAAGGCCCCCAGCTATTGAGGCGCAGGTTGTTGTCATTGTAATAACCCCCAGTATAAATGCCATAGTTGAAATTATTGTGGGCAAAAAATTGATGCTGGCGGAATGTCCTGTTTTCCCAGGTCAGGTCATCATCCTGTTCATCGGCATAGATCAGGCTAAACTGGTTGGATAAAAAAGGCTGGTTAGGACGTGCATGGACCAGCTCCAGATTGGTGCGCAGGTAGTTTTCACTGTCACTGCCATAACGATAAATCTGTTCGGCGTTGAAATGGAAGTCATTGCCTAGTGTCCAGTTTTTTTCAGCCCTTAAGCGTAGGTAGACATCATCACCTGAACGGATACCAATATCGGCATCGGTCTCAAAAGGCAGTCGCTTGGAGAAATTTGAAAAACGTAGCGCAATAGAGCCGTTGTTATCTCGTGCCTGTTTGGAATCTAGCCTTTTGCTGGTGTCCTGATTCGGTTGATTGTTGATATTGGCAATATTGTTGTCAAACTCATCGTCCAGCGTATCATCACCGAAGACCAGACTCAGGCGTTTCTCCAGAGTGGGAAGTTTAATCTTCCCTCGAATACGGGGTTTCACCTCGTAATTGTCATATTCATTCCAGTAATTATCGAGCATAAAGCGGATGGTGGCGGAAGCAGGCTTTTCTGGATCTATCTCCCCAAACCAGTCATCAATCTTAACTGAGGTGCGGTCAGTCCATTCGCGGATAGTGCGCTGTTTGCGATCAATCCATGTTCTGTCTTCCGTTTCCGCCGTTGGCGGCACAATCGGCTGATTGGACTGTTCAGGAAAAACAGTTGGGGTCGCATCCACCCATTTTGGAATATAGTCCAGAAAATTTTCAGATGTCGCCGCTTCTGTCTGTGCAGGTTGGGGCTGCGGTGGATTCTGTGGCTCAGTGTTTGAAGCCGCATAGACCATGCTGGCTGAACCTAAAGAGCACGCCATAAAGCTATAAAATAGAGGTCGTGACACTGTTTTTGGGAAAATCATCATAATGCAGGGTTATATATTGTTCTTACCCCCACTCTTGATGATTTACTGAATAAAATCAAGTGATAGACACAAAAAGTAGTCATATCAACAAAGCTTGTTGACACTTGGTTGGAGGATATTTCAGAGGTAGATAGTGAACAGGTCAATCAGTGGAAAATAAGGGCTTGCAATAAAAGTCCATCATCTCCAGCCACAACTGGAATGTTGTAGGAAAAAATGATGGACTAAGGGGTAAAATTTAGGATGGTTTTAAGATGATTCTGAGGCCGCACTGCTTTCCAGTGCCTGATAAAGGTCATGTACAGAAATGGGTTGTGGCAGGCGGCTAATCACCTGACGGATCAGTTGCCAGGTATATCCCTCGGCACGGTCCAGCAATAGGTATGGATAGGCCTGGTCTTCACTGGATAGCCTAACGCGTTCCGAACCGTGAATGATGCGGATTTTCTGGCGTTCCCTTAACAGGATAACAGGGGTTAGGAACGTTGCCGCAGTTTCCTCGAATGGAATGAATTTCTGAGTATTGATAAATGATACAGGGATATAAGGATATACCCGCTGGTCGCGCTGCCAGACCAGAGTACCATTCATGACACATTCATTAAACAGGGTTTCATGCTGGTGGTAATGCTGCTTGAAATTTGTCCAGCTGGTCTGATGGATGGAGCTGGTTGTGGTGTGACGCTGGTCGGTATAGGCCTGTAGGATGGTGGTCGCATATTCAATGTTGTGTGTACCCACGAGCACCACATAATGCGAGAACTGGCCCTGTGCATACAACTGCTCTGCAATAAAAACCTGTGCAGATTCCCAGATCGGCTGTACATCATTTTCTGCCTTGAGATAGAGCCAGTCGATTTTAATGTTCTGGTAAATGTCATTGTGCAGATCAACACGGTAAAGCGAAGGGAATGTACGTGCGTCAACACGTTCCAGACGACAGAGCAAACCATCCAGATTAAAGTCTTTCAGTGCAATTGGCTTGGCCTTGTTCAGGTTTGCTGCGGGGCGTACATTCTGTTTAAAACCAGATTTGGCGCGTGTGGCGGTCGCCGTGGATGCAACAGGTTGTATTTTTTCCTGAATAAGTGCTTCCAGTTGAATCTGAAAGTTCGCTGTTTCCTCTCTCATTATAGATAGCGCATCCTTATGAGCTGCCTGACCTGAAAGGCCATCTGCCGAATTCTGTTGCATGGGTTCCAGAACAGGGATGAGGTGGTCAAGCTCATCATCTGTTTTTACATAGTCGCTGGCATGGCGCTGTAGCCATTTTAACGCATCCTGAGATGAGTTCATCCACGGGCTTTTAAGGAAAGACAGGGCAGGGCGAATCACCCACACTTGCCAGTGCTGTGCCTGACGTAAGGCGGCCCAGCCCATGTCCCCAGAAGCAAACAGGGCATTTTCAACGCGCCCCATAAAGTTAAAGGTGCCACGATAGGTCATGGTGTAGCCATAATCTGCGAGTTCTTCTGCGGAAAACTCTTCATTCTGGATAAATTGTTTAAACGGGATCAACTGGTCCTGAAAGGCAGGGTCATCACAAGATGCAAAAATGTCTTTAATACGTTGTTTTGATTTTGCAATTTCAAAAAGCGAAGTTTTATTGTCATTGAGCCTATCAATGAGAGTTTTGAGCTCATCAACCAAAAGAGCTTTCTCTAATACGTCCATCAATAGTTTCCTTAGAGATAGGCTTGAGCCTGTTTTAAATAGTGAAGCAGTACAATATTGACAGCAATCCCTAACAGTCTGTATTCAGTTGTAGTCGTTGAAGTATGCTGTTTCGCCCACGTTACAAGCTGTTCAATGCATATTTGTTCTGGTGGGGTCCGACCTTTAATGAGGGCTTGTAACGCTTGCATTTCCATAACAAAAGAATGTCACTTTATGACGATTATAGAAGAAAACAATGCAAAATCCATAGCCTATGAGTTAGTAAAAAATCTCATTTAGCTATTCCAAATAGAGAAATTGTTCATGGTTTAGCTTTGAAAATAAAAACATTTTAAAAGTATGCATCGGTTAATTAGATCATAAAACTAAATTTTATCTGTAAATTTATGGCTGAGTTGTGACCACCCGCACATATCTGCTGGTGAAAAGCCCAGCAAACAGGAGCGCTTAAAAAATGACGGAATGATGACCCTGGATAAAAGGTGGTTTTTCGATGATAAAAGTTTGATATAAAAAGGAATTATACAGGCCTGTATATGAGTGGGTAAGCTTCGGACTGATGTTGAAGCTTACCCAATGACCAGCATTATTGAGGCTTGATTTCGCAACTTTCATCATTACATTGCGCAGCATCATCCTGCTCAATTTCTATTATTGCTGACTGGGCCTGTTGCAGCGCCTGCAAGAAAATCTCACGTGGCTGTGCACCAGAAAGTGTGAGTTTCTGGTCAAACACGAAAAACGGTACCCCTGTGATATTGAGCTGTTCGCGGGCAATTTTTTCATCGTGACGAACGAAATCGGTCAATTCATCTGAATCAAGCACATACTCGACTTCGGCATTGTCCAAACCAATCCGCGAGGCAATTTCCTCAACCACCTCACGCTCACCAATCGCTAGCCCCTCAGTCATGTAGGCATGGAAAAAGGCCTCTTCCGCCTCATTGCCCAGACCCTTGCTCTGTGCCAGATGGATGATGCGGTGGGCATTGAAGCTGTTGCCTGAGTTGGCTTTCTGCCATTGAAAATCAATGCCTTCAGTAGCCGCCATTGCAGCTACATGACGTTGCATCTCCTCCATTTCGGCATAGTTTCTGCCATATTTTCTGGCTAGGCGCTCAGTATTGGAGCCCTCATGTTTTGCAGGTGCGTTTGGGTCAAGTTCATAACTGTGCCAATGCACCTCCAGTTCAATACCTGCCTCTGCCGCCACATGCTCAAGACGTTTTTTACCGATATAACAAAAAGGACAGACCACATCTGACCAAATATCCACACGCATGGCGTATCTCTTCAATTCTAGTTAAACAGATAATAGCGGTGAAGCCAGTCAATTTAAAGCGATGAAAATGTAATGCTCCGTTACGAGAAATGAAATAAAAATCAATTAACAGTCTATGTTTGATTGATTAAACTTAAATTCAGAACATAAAAAATATAAATATACTTGGAGGCTGTATGCGCCGTTTTTTATTATTTTTAACTGTAGTCGTGATTTGTTTGGGTACATTCTTTTTCTATCAGTATCGCGTAAAGCAAAATGCAGCCAATACCGAACAAATGTTTGAAATTGTTATGGCTGAAAAAATGCGCGAACTCTATGATCAAGCGCAGGATTGGAGCAAGCCTATACAACTCAACGTGCATGATGATCGTTTATCTGGTGATTATAAGTTGATGTCCGAGTTTCTACTTAGTTATTGGATGCAAAATGTTGAGGCAAGAAACGCTTATTTAAGGCAACTCAAAGCAGCAAATTGGGATACTTTTTTAGATGTCGAACGTTTAGATCAAGACCGTCAAAAAGGTTATCGTGAGACTGAAAAAATGCTTCATGATGTTCGAAAAATCTCGACTGAATACGGAATAAACAGACAGAAAATACAGGCAGATTCACTTGAACAAGCAAAAAATCTTGCCATTCATAATGAAATGAGAAAATCCTTACAAGAAAAATTGCAAAATAACCTGAAAACAGACAAGGAGCATGACATTTTTCCGATTGAACAACAAGTTATTGAGAAAGCACAAGCGATGTTTGATATGTTAAAAACTTACCCTTGGCAAAGAGAAGATAACAAGATTCTTTTTAAGGAAACAGCACAAGTCAAAAAATTTAATGCACTTTATCAAGATGTGCTCAGCTTAAATCAGAAGATGGATAAAATTAAGCAAAACAATGTTGAAGTATTAGATCAAGAATTATAATTTCGTGATGCAATGGTGCCTTGTATACATCATTGCATGACTGAGTGCGAGCTTAAGCTTAATCAAAGATCTTTTCTGCGGCTTGGAAAGGTAGACTCACCACATCAATCGCCACTGCAAATGGCAGCAGAACCAGTTTTTCGAAAGGATTCATGCCTGATTTGGATGCATAGCTTTGCTCTTTCTGGGTATAAATAGTGACCTGATAAGGCTTGCTCAAGGCTTTTAATGAGTTCAGGTTATTGGCAGCAGGATAGACCACACCTGCCAGCTTAATATCGAAGCAAAAGCGTTGTGCTCTCATTCGTTCGTCACTGGAGGAAGAACATTCCTTGGCGCCATTTTCAATAAAAAACTCCAGATCTTTTTTGCTTAAATCCTCTTTAAGCTTTACATAGGAAAGTGGCAAGGTGCCCGAAAAATTTCCATCGTTCTTTTCAGAATAGAAAGTTAGGTCGCGTGTGATCTGAATATTTTTAGGGTCAAGCTTGCCAATCAAGCTCACAAACTGGGAGCCACCCTGTGTGAGGATATAGCTATTCTTTTGTCCTGCAATGACGATGCTGTCTCTGGGTAAATTCGGGGCTGCCTGTGCAGGCTGTCCGAAAGCAACCACATTGTCTTCAACCAAAGTGACTCTGGTGGTTCGATTATAGGTTTTACCATCTTTGGTGATGAGGGTTTTGGTAGCACAGCCAGTTAAAAATGTGGCAATGATTGCTGTACCAAGTGTTGCCTTGACCAGGGGTGAAAACATCCATTTACTCCTAATATTTTGAATTCTAAATTAAAATAATGATTGATATTGATATAATCCTGAGGAAACGATAATAAAAAATCTCTATATAAGCGAGGGTTTTATCAACCAAATATGACCATATTTACAAAGATTAAACATAACCAGTCTCAAACATGGATTTTATCTTTGGTTCAAATTTTGAATCATGGTGACCGTTTATCTGAGCCATACTGAATAAAACTGCACTTTGTTGTAGCCTATTTAGAGGTGCTTTTATTTAACTCACTGTTTTCTTATGGATGAGAGATATTTGGAGCAAGCGATGAACTTTCTAAAACGATCTGTCTTTCTTTCCCTATTTGCTTTTATGGCATTACCAACCGTGCAGGCAGAAGAGGTGACTACATTGCCAACGATTCGCGTGATGGCTGAATCTGAGTTGCGTGAAGAAGTGGGACCTGTTCCATTTCAGGAAGATATGAAAGTGCGTCAGGCTTTGCAACACCGCATATATAAGACCCATAGTGATATGCAGAATGAGCCAATAAAAGAAAGCACAGTTACAGTCGATTATCAGCCGAAAGTAGACGATCCTGATCCATCGCAGATTCCATTGACATTGCAACCCTATAATATTTTTGCTGTGGCGGCGGGTTTTCAGTCATCAGACCCAACCAATGGGCTTTTTAAAATGTTGCAACCTTTTAATATTACTCGTGATAATGTCGATGGCATTCGTGATGGAACAATAAAAATTAATTTTGATGCGGTTTTGAGATTACAGCAGCAGATTCGGGATGAGTTAAAAAGTCAAAATCAATTTCTTATGCGCTAAAGATTTTGAATTGTTGTTGGGAAAACCCCCACATATATAATGCGGGGGTAGCCTTTTATTGTTTTAGATAACGTTCAAAAATCCTAGAGAAATCATAATTTTCTATTTGTTTTCTGCGCTCTGTAAACTTGTTTTCAACCTGGATTGTGGTTTGTGAAATAATATCTGGCAAGTTTAGCAAAACCTGTTCTGATAATTCACGTAAGGAAAACATATTATTTACAGCTTGCTGAGTGATCACCAAAGAATTCATTTGTCTTTCAATTTCTTTGCATGCTTCGCCAATACTAAATAGGGCTTTATATAGATCACGGACTTTTTCAATTTGTGATTTTTCAATATCAATTGAATAACTTGCACCACCGAGTTGGAATTTGATTTCGACGTCCCGATCAATTGTACCTGCTGTTTCTAGAAGTACCCGACTGATCTGATAGTGTTTATATGGATAGCGATTCAACGTCCGTTTTTTGCTGACCGCACTTGTACCATCAAGATGAATGAAAGCAGTATTGGTAAAGCAGTATTCGTCGGTTTTTGCTTTGATCAAAAAGAAAATCTTTTCATTGTCTTCATGGAAAATATAGTCATCAATATCAGTTTTAT
>OCVT010000538.1_pt1 | contig 15429 bp, 12 predicted proteins | sample 1539111 | NCBI WGS metagenome assembly OCVT01 (sample SAMEA3991482, study PRJEB22521) | metagenome | biome: anthropogenic terrestrial biome; feature: sewage plant; material: raw primary sludge | place: Sweden | collected 2012-09-26 | reverse complement strand
ATAAAATATTTAGTCTATCAAAATATTTTATCTAGATATGTTGTTTAAATAAAATAAAAGCCAGAATAATTTATCCTGGCTTTTTATATTAAGAATCCGTCTTATTTTTTATTCAATCTAATGAATACACCCATTCCAACTCCAATTTTGTTATTTGTATCATAAGAGGCAGATATTTTTAATACTTCTTTTCCTGTTTTCGATGTTCTTGAATAACCTAATGCAACTGCAGCAGAATTACTATATACTCCTGTTCCAACAGCAATTCCTTCTTCTCCTGCTTCTATTGGCTGTGGTAAATTAGCCATTGCTATTGCAGCCGCAGTTCCAGCACTTGCTTTTCTTTCTAAATCACTTATTTGATATTTAATTGCCGTTATATCGTTATTAATATTTGCTATATCATTATCAATACTCGCTATATCATTATCAATATTTGTTATATCACCTTCAATATTTGTTATCTCATCACCGATTCCAAATAATTGACTACCATTCACTGCGTCTGTACTTGTTGAACTAATCTCTCCATCTTTTACTGATGTAACTTTTCCACCACCCACATTAATACTATCTGCACTTGGAATCGCGACCATAGCAATACCTGTACCTGAATTTATAAATTCTACTGAAAATCCTAAAGTACTTATACACAGACTCACTAACACTATAAATTTAATTTTCATAAATTACCTCCTATTTTTTATTAATACTTAATACATTCTACCATAAAAATCTATATTACACAATAAAAGTCATCATTTGGTAATTTACATTATACTATTCAATTTATAAAATTTTACTTAAAAGTCTAATTTTTATTAACATCCTCTATTATTTTATCAATATTTTCTGGCATTTTTGGACTTTGGTTTATTTGCTCAGAACTCGTCTCTTGATTTACATCTACTGTATTTGGTTTATTTTCATTTGATGGTGCTTTTTCTTCTATTTTTCCCGTTTTATAATCTTCAATATCTTTAATTGCTTGAGTTGCTGATTTATCTCCATTTTTTTCAGCTATCTTGAACCATTTTATCGCTTCGTCTAATTTTCCCTGTGTTTGATATCCAATTGCAATTGGGGTTGCCAAGCCCTTATTTCCCGCATTAAATGATTTTGTTAAATAAGGAATTGCTTCTATCCTTTTTCCACTATCAAACAACATTGCTCCAACTTCATAGTTTGCTGGAATTACGCCCCTTGCTGCAGCAACTTTGAACCATTTAATAGCTTCTGTTGTATTTTTTTGTTGTTTAGCAATGAGACCTAACTGAACATCTGACTCTTTTATCCCTAAAGAATAAGCTTTCTGAAATGATGATTTTGCTACATTATAATTTTTAGATTTTATTTGAACTAGCCCTTGATTATATAAATTTGCTCCTTCAGTCATTCCTGGTGTTAATGTATTTCTAGCATTTTCAAACATTGCTCCTTTTGGTAATTTTGCTATTAACTTTTCTGCTTCTACTGTATTCCCTTCTTGCTTATACAATATAGCTAAATTATAAATTGCACTTTGGATATTTCTATCTGCACCTATTTGTAAATATTTTTTTGCCTTTTCTTTATTTGACATATCTAGGTATAATTTTGCTAACCCTAAAATTGATTGCTCATCACCATTTTCTGCTGCTTTAATAGCTGCCGATACTTTCTGGGGATCTATTTTCTTACTGATTAAATCTTGTGCTTCTGCATTAGTTAACCCATATAGAGTCGTTGTTTCATTTATTATTTGATTTGTCGGAGTTTGTGCAGAATTCGATGTTTCTACTTTAGCCTCTTCCTTTTTCTCAAAACACGAATATAATGAGATACTAACTATAATTAATGCCAATATTTTTCTTTTCATTTTCTACCACCTTTATTTTTATATACGATTACAGTAGATACTGCATATTCTCTACTATGAGATAAACTAATCTGAATAGCATAGCCCTCCATTTTTTGTCTCAACTTATTGTGCAGTATCACATATGGCTTACCTAATTCATCATTTAAGATTTCTATATCTAATACACTAAATCCTCTTATTCCAGTCCCAACAGCTTTAGATACGGCTTCTTTTGCTGCAAATCTTACCGCATAACTATGATAAGGCATCTTTTTCTTTTCAACATATGTGATCTCTCTTTCAGTAAATACTCTTGTCTTAAATGTCGGTGTTCTCTCCATTGCATCTTTTACCCTATCAATTTCAACAATATCTGTACCTATTCCATAAACTTCCATAGTATTCTCCGTTCCTAGCTACTATTTTATATTATATACTCTTTTAGCATTTTCAGTTGTTACTTTAATTACTTCTTCAACACTTATCTCTTTAATTTCTGCTATCTTTTCAGCTACATACTTAACATATATTGGCTCATTTCTCTGACCACGAAATGGCTCTGGTGTTAAATATGGACAGTCAGTCTCAATTACTATTCTTTCAAGTGGTGTATTCTTTACCATTTCTTGCGTTTTCTTGTTATTTTTAAATGTCACAATTCCTGCAACACCTATATAATATCTATCTAATAATGGTTTTGCTGAGTCATATGACCCAGGAAAACAATGTAATATTCCACCAATATCTTGGTACTCAGAAAGTATTCTTAACGTGTCTTCGAGAGCGTCTCTAGTATGAATCACAACTGGTAGTTTTGCTTTTCTTGCAATTTCTAATTGCTTCCTAAATACTTCTTCTTGAATTTCTTTAGGATCTTCCATCCAATGATAATCTAATCCTATTTCTCCAATTGCAACAACTTTTGGCTCATCTGTAGCCATCTTTGTTAACTCTTGCTCAACTTCATCATTATATTTCTTTATGTCTACAGGATGAATCCCTACAACACTATATACAAAGTCATACTTTTTAGCTAATTCTACACCTTTTTTTGAACTTTCCAAATCATACCCAATACTTATAATAAATTCTAGCTCTTTCTCTGCCCTACTTATTACCTCAGAAAAATCATCATCGTACTTTTCACCATATATATGTGTATGTGTATCCACTAATTTCATTATTATACCTCTATTTTTCTATCCCAAAATTTATATTTACAACTATTCAGGGTAATTTAGATTTTCTTCTTTTAAGTTCATAAGTGTTTCTTGTAAATATTTCTTTGCTTCATAATTAGCCATTGGTAAATTCTGGTCTAAATAATTTCCGCATTCAATCGCTGTTGCTCCTGGAATATCTCCTTGAAATTCACTCATAAATTGAAATGTATCTTTCATTAAATCGATAATTTCACTAGATGTCAATTTACCTTTTAATATAACGTAAAATCCTGTTCTACAACCCATTGGTCCCCAATATATAACTTCATCATTCCATTTTACATGATTTCTTAAATATGTAGCTCCCAAATGTTCCATAGTATGCATTTCAGCAATATTTAATACTGGTTCTCTATTTGGTAACTTAAGTCTTACATCAAATGTAGTTATGTTATTTTCTCCAATTGTATCTACTCTCGAAACAAAGATTCCTCTGCTCATCTTTTCATGATTAACACTAAAACTTGCTATTCGCTCCATTTTATCCTCTTTTCTAATTTCTTAACTTCTATCAACATTTATAGATGACTCAATAAGTAAATCTAATGCCTGTGAATAACTGTATCCTTTTGATGCTAAACTCTTTGGTAATAAACTCGCTCCAGTCATCCCAGGTAATGTGTTAATCTCAATCATATACGGCTTATTATCAACAATCATAAAGTCTATTCTCGCAAATCCTTCACATTTCGTTGCATAATAAGACTTTGAAGTTAAGTCATTTATTTCATCTTGTAATTCTTTTTCAAATTCAAAAACAGTTTCTTTTGCTCCACCATCAGCATACTTTGATGTATAATCAAAAAAGCTTCCAGCAAGTGCTTCAATTAATAATGTTGGATATACTTCTCCACCAATTATAGGTACAGATATTTCTATCCCATTTAGAACTTCTTCTATTATTGCTTCATTGTCTATGTCGTAAACCTCTTCTAGTGCCTTTGACAATTCTTCTTCATTTTCAACAAATGAAACACCTACACTTGATCCCCCATAATTAGGTTTTACTATTACTCTATCCCCAAGTTGTTTTACAGTATCCCACGTTGTAGTTTCATTTTTCCTAACACTTAACCATTTAGCTGTTCTAACGCCGTATGTAGAAACAACTCTTTTAGTAAGGTCTTTATCCATACAAAGTGCTGACGCCATTACTCCTGGGCCACTATATGGTATCTCAAAGCTCTCTAATATAGCTTGAACTCTTCCATCTTCTCCAAATTTACCATGTAATGCTATATATACAAAATCTGGTCTCAATTCACTTATTTTCTCAGATACTTGTGATTTATTATCTATTACAATATCAAAAACTTCATATTTTTCTCTATTAAGATTGTTTATTATCTCTTGACCTGTCTTCAGCGAAACTTCTCTTTCTGTAGATATTCCACCTCTTATAACACCTATTTTCAACATTTTCATACCTCTATTCTCACAAAAAATTTATATTTACTTATTGAATTAATCGTTTGAGTCTATACTTTTCTCCATTAAATCTACAACATTTTTGAATGTTTCTTTATTTTCTTCATTTAAATTCATTAGCGTTTTATGCATGTCCAAAATGTATTTTGATTTTTCAAGTTTACTACCAAAATCATTTGACTTGACCTCTTCTGTTACAACGTTATCTACATCACTACTTACAATAATATCAATAAACTTTTCGATTCCTGTTTGTTTCAACCCTTCTGAAACCGTCTTTGTCGGATTTAGAACATTAAGATTCACATTCCACTTCATTTTGATTTCCATAGCATATTTAGCTATAAGTCCTAAAAATGTACTATCCATGTACTTACATTCAGACATATCTAGTATTATTTCCTTTTTTTCACCATTAAGTAATTTGTCTAATATATCTGAAGCTGTCTTGCTATTCTTCATAGTTGAATTTCCAATAGCTTTGATAAATGCAGTATTTTCAATTTCTCCATAAAGGTACTTATTTTCACTCATATTATCTTCCATATGTTCTCACCTCTTATAAATAGTTATTAAAATCATCATTTTTATATACGTATTTTTTCATGCAAAAATGGCATTCCACTTCAATCTCTCCGTGTTCTTCTAACAATTCATTTATTTCTGTCTTACCTAATGTTAAAAGCCCTGTCAGAAATCTCTCTCTAGAACAATCACATTTATATTCGATCTCTGATTCTTCAAGAATGCTGTACTCCTCTATTAATTGATTTCCTTCTTCGTCTTCCATATCTTCATATAAAAGTTTCAATATTCTCTCTAGATCAAATCCTCCAGCTAGAAGGTCTGTTACACTTTTTATACTTTTGATTTTTCTCTCTATTTTATCAATAAAATCATCTTCTACTCCTGGTAAAAGTTGAATTATAAATCCTCCTGATTTTTCTACTTCACCTTTTTCATTGACTTTCACACCTAATGAAACAACAGACTTCACTTGATCTGATGTGAAAAAATAGTGTGCAATATTATCTGCTATATCTGAACTACTAATCTTTGTAAGTCCTACGAATGGGTCTTTCAATCCCATATCTTTTATTACTTGTAATGTTCCCTCACCTATAAAGTCTGCATTTCCTAATGAATCTTTTTTATTTATATCAATCTTCTTTTCTGTATTTCCAATATATCCCTTTACTGACCCATCTGATTTTGCTGTTGCTAGTAAAATTCCGTATGCTCCATCACCATTAAATCTGACAGTTAGTACATCTTTCTCACTTTTCAAGTCTTGACCCATCATTGCAGTTGCAGTAAGTAACTTACCGAATAATGTTACTGCAATTGGATCTAATTTCTGTAATTTTTGTGCTTCTTTTACTAATTCCGTTGTATCAGTTAGAAAAAAACGCGCACTTTTACTCGTCCCTCTTATCATTCTTGATTTTTCCATCTTTTTTTTCCTCACATCCTATTAAATACTCATCTATTTTGTCTGCTATTATTTTAGACATCTTAACTGCTTCAACAACAGTTTTCGCTCCAGTAACAACATCTCCACCTGAAAAAACTCCAGGTTTTGTTGTGCTTCCTTCATTATTTGTAACTATTAATCCTTTTTCATTTACTTCTATTTCTTTATCTTTTGAAACAATATTTGATCTAGGCCCTTGGCTTATTGATATAATTACAGAATCCGCTTCTATTAACATTTTTGATTCTTCATCATATTTATAGAGTATATTTCCCTCTTTATCTTTAAGTATTTTAGTTTCTGCAACTACTAAACCATCATCTTTAATTTCTATTGGTGTTCTAAAGTTAAGGATCTTAACTCCCTCTTCGATTGCATGATCAAATTCCTTTTTATTTGCTGTAATCCCTTCTTCGCCTTCTCTATTTATAAGAATTACATGTTTTATTCCGTTTCTTATCATTGTTCTAGCTGCATCTACAGCAACATTTCCAGCACCTATTATAACAACTTTTTTTCCAAGTTTATAGAATTCTGGTGATTTTAAATAATCAATTGCAAAATGAACATTTCCAAAACTTTCTCCTCTTATCCCTAATTTTCTAGGATTCCATGTACCTGTTCCAATGAAAATTGCATTATAACCATCTTCGAATAAATCATCAATCGTTAATGCAGGTCCAATTATTATATTAGGCCTTATTTTAACTCCTATTTCAATCAATTTATCTTCCAATTTATCTATATTTGTTTTTGGTAATCTAAATTCAGGGATCCCGTATCTTAATACCCCACCTATTTGTGCATGCGCTTCAAATATAGTTACATCGTACCCTCTAAATGTCAGTATGAATGCGATTGTAATTCCTGCGGGTCCTCCCCCAATTATTGCTACTTTTGATTTTTTAGTTTCAGTTCTATGTATTCTGAAATCTAAACTTTCTATGTATTTTGATGAAATCTCATTCTCTATATCTCCAAATTTAACTCCATATGTCTTCTTATTCAGTACACACATTCCTTCACATTGTTTTTCATGTGGGCAAACTAATGAGCATACAATTGATAATGGATTATTTTTGAACAAGATATCCCCTGCTCTTAATAATTTATTATTTAAATACATTTGTATTATTTCTTTAACTTTTGTATCTACCGGACAGCCTTTTTCACAAAATGGAATCTTACAGTTTAAACATCTCAAAGCTTCTTGAATATTAGCTTCCCTTTCTATTTCTTTTACATCCATCATTAGCATACCTCCTAAAAAGATAAAAAAGGCACTCTGTGCCCTCTTATATATTTATTCCTAATTATTTATTATTTAATGGTTTCAATGGATCTGTTTTTTGTAAATTATTATCAACAGGAGCTTGTTGTATCGTATCTGTTGTAGTTTTTTCTTCACCTAAGCTATTTAAGTTTGATAATGTACTATTAAATTTACCAAATAAAACATCTATATTCTCAGGAGCAACATCTACTTTATATCCTTTTGAACTTTTTACAACTTTAAATATAGTCTCATTTTTCGCTTTTGGAACATTGTCTGATCCTAATACTTTATTGAACTCATCTTCTACTGATAGCTCTGTTCCTTTTCCTGTAAATGCTTCTTGAAATAATTTTTGATATATTGTTAAAAACACTTTTTGCACATCTATATTATCAACTGAAACTTTTACATTGTATGACCCATCTGCTTGTTTTTCAGAGCTTACTATTTCGTATTTCATATTTTTGAACAATGATTCGAAAAATAATTGCTGAGTCTTATTATCATACTTCAAAGTCATATCCTTTGAAAATTCATCATTAACAGCATATTTTGCTGCTTGTTCGAATTTTTTAGTTTGAACATTTTTAATAAATTTATCTACTGTTCCTTTTGGATCTCTTCCACAACTTACAACTAACAGTAATGTTAATAATAATAATCCTAGCTTTTTCATTTTAAAACACTCCCCAATATATATTTGTTATCATTTTAATAATACATTATTTACAAAAAATAGTCAAGTCCTTCTATTCATTTGTATTAATCTTTTTTTCGATTTTTTTAATTTTTTTAATTAATTCAGGAACTCTACCCATTGCCATTTTGATTCTTAAGTCTTCCATATGCTCTCTTAATGGGAATCCAGACATTTTAGAATTATCTGGAACATCATTTGTTACTCCAGATTTAGCTGCAATTACAACATTAGATCCTATCTTTAAGTGCCCTGCTACTCCTACTTGACCTGCTAATGTTGTATTGTCTCCTACTTCTACACTACCTGAAATACCTGTTTGAGCTATTATAAAGCAGTTTTCACCAATTATATCATTATGAGCTATATGAACTAAATTATCTATTTTTGTTCCTTTTTTTATAATTGTCTCACCAATTGTACCTCTATCGATACATGTATTAGCTCCTATTTCTACATCATTTTCAATTGTTACTGTTCCTATCTGTTCGATCTTTATATTTTCTCCTTGAACTTTTACAAATCCAAATCCATCAGAACCTATGACTGCTCCAGGTTGAATAATAACATTATCACCTATTTTCGTAAATTCTCTAATAGTAACATTAGGGTATATAATACAATTTTTACCTATTTTAACACCTTCCAAAATAGTTACATTAGGGTAAATTGTCGTCTTTGATCCTATTTTTACAGAATGTCCAACATATGTATTTAAAGTTGATACATCTGCATCTTCTGATATTAATGCACTTTTTTCTATTTGATTTTCAATTTTTTGCATTTTAGGCTTAAAATAATTTAACAATATTGGCATTAAGTTTCTAGGATTTTGTTTTACTATAATGTATGTTCTATCTTCAAGTAATTCTTGTCCCTCAGGAACTATTACTACACCCGCCTGAATTTCATTTATTTTCTTTAACATTTTCTCATCCGATGCAAATGTCAGGTCTTGCTTTTTTGACTGAAAAAAAGGAGATAGTTTAACTATCTCTAAACTATCATCCCCAAAAATTTCTCCATCTATTAACTTTGCTATTTCTTTTATATTAAACATTGAAACAACTCCTTGAATAAACTTTTATTTATTTTCTATATTAGAATGTTTGACCGAAACTAAAGTAAAATTTACCACTTTCTTTTTTCTCTCCTGATATAACTGAATCTAACGGCCAACCATAATCAAATCTTAATGGACCTACTGGAGTATTTAGTCTTACCCCTACTCCTACTCCTTTTTTAAGATCTTTAAATTGATTTGCAGACTCTCTATCTGGTTCTGCACCTGCTGTTTGCCATGCATTTCCCATATCGAAGAACCCTACAACTTGCATAAATTTATTAACTTGTGTTCTATTTTCTATACTTATATGAAATTTATTGTATCCGTCAAATGCTCCTGAATCATATCCTCTAATCGATTCTGCTCCACCAACGCTAAATCTTAACGACTCTGGTGTTCCTCCTCCTGTGTATCCCCAAACTGCTCTATATGCCATTACATTTGCATCTTTAAAGAACGTTCTATGATATGCTCTTAAGTCTAATTCTACTTGACTATAGCTTCTTGGATCTTTTAATAACTCCCCAAATTCATAACTTGCTGTTGAATAAATTCCAGATTGTGGATTGAAACTATTATTTCTTGTATCATAAATTATACTAGGTGTGACTGCAACTAAATTGTATTTTTCTCTAACATCAAGATCAGCTTCTTGCTCTCTTACGTTCTCAAATCTTAGTGCTGTCCTTACGTATATTTTATCATTTAATCCTTTTCCTAATGTTAATCTCGTTCCTATTTTTCTTACCTTCATTAATTCACTATCTACAGCATCTTCATCTTTTGATTCTTTCCAATAAACTGACCATCCACCTTGTAATCTGTCAGTTCCTTTTATCCACGGATCGAATAATCCAATCTCTGCTGTTTTACTTCCTTTGTTTGACATTTCAACATTAAATGTAGCTTCCTGACCTTTACCCATAAAATTGGTATCAGAGAACTTAATTCCACCAACAATTCCTACTGATGTTCCGTATGAAATACTTCCATTTATTGATGCTGTTGGTCTTTCTTCAACTAAAAATTCTACTGTTCTTTCATTTGGATTAGTTTCACCACCTTTAAATACTGGTTCGATTGATGTGAATAATCCTGTTCTATACAATTCTCTTATTGTTCCTTCTACATTTTCTTTATTGTAAACTTGACCTTCATGTAGTTTCTGTACTCTTTCAAATACATAATTTTGTGTTCTTAATTTTGTTTGATTAGGGTTTCTTCTTTCCTCTTCTTTTTTAGAATTTACTTTGCTATATGATATTCCTGTTACTATTCCCTCTGTTAAACTAACAAGCAGTGCTCCATCTTTTTCAATTTTAATATTTTCTACTCTCGCCAAAGAATATCCATCCGCATTATATTTTTTTATTATCCCATTATTTTGTGGATCTAATAAGTTTCCATTAAGAATTTCTCCTTCTTTTATTCCTAATGCTTCTTTTAGTTGTTCCTCTGTATACAGAGTTTGACCACTTACTGAAACTTTTGAAATAATTGGATTCTCAACTACAACATAGTTAATTGATACAGTATTATCTGCTTTTCTTTCTACTTTAGGATCTACACTTTCAAAATACCCTGTCTCAAATAGGGCTTTTGCTCCATTTAAAACATCTTGAGGTACAAAGTACTCTCCTACTTTAGCAGGAATTTTTGATATATAATCAGATGTGTTTTTTGCTCCTGTAATTTCAACTGATGTTACCTTGAACTCTGTTTTTTGTGTATAATCTTGTTTTGATTCTACTTGTTTTGCTAAATTCAATGCACCATTTGCTTCGTCTACCTCTATTACTAAGTTTACTTTCTCTCCTGCTATTGTTGGATAAATATTTACGTTTGACACATATCCAAGATTTTTTAGTGCAAGATAAATATCGCTTAAGCTTTTATTCGAATATGAATCCCCTGTCTTAACTGGCAGTTTTGTTTCAAGAAACCCCCCTGGTAATTCTTTCAAATTTGAAAAAGTGATATCTCCCACCGTATAATTTCCCTCTGCCATTACTGTTGCATTCATTGCAACAAATATACTTACAGTTACTACAAATGCTCTAATTTTATTTCTCATCTTGCCTCCTCGAATTATTGACTTAAAATCTCTAGTTTTGGCTTCGGTACTATTTGACGAAGCATTTCTTCAAAGCTATCAAACCTTGCTGAAAAATCAAAACCTCCATAATAATTAAACTTATCTACTTGATTTGTACTACTTGCTGATATTCCTAATGTTTCTAATCCTAAATTAATACCAAAACTTTGATTAACTTTATAATTTAACCAAAAATTATAATTCATAGGTACAGTTGTTGTTGCTTGGCTACTTTGAATTGGGAATGTCAAATCCAAATTCCAAAATAACTTATCCTTGTAAAGATTATCTTGTATATATAAAGTTGTTGAACTTCCATTTTCCAATAAATTATAGTTTTCTTGCGCCATTTCAGTTGCAAAATTTGTCTTAATACTAAAACTTGTCAGTCCCAATGTTCTTTCAATTTTATCAGTTACTGGAGAAAAAATCAACTGGTTTATAGTTGCATCTAAAACAGAGCCTACTAAACTTTGGTTTGTTGTGTTGTTGGCATTTAAATCTGTTTTATCATCTGTCTGTTTTGTATTAAATGCAAGTAGAGATAATATCTGATCTTTTGTTAATCCCGAACTTGATTTAAATGTTATATTTGGATCACTTGCTGGTCCGTTCATTGTCATATCTATAAATTCACCATCTACTGTTGTTGTTGCAGATATTACTATAAATGGATTTGATTCTGATATACTTGCTATTGGATCAGTAAATCTAATTTCTGCTGATTCTAAGTTGAATTTATTATTATTTAATTCGAAACTTCCTTTTTTAAGTTGGTAGTTACCCATTAAATTTGTGCTTCCTGAATCATAGTAAAGTCTACTTCCACCTTCAATTTCACCTTTTACATTTTTTACTAAACTTATACTTGGAATATCTACCTTCAAATCTTTTTTAGCTAAAATATTCAAATCAACAACATACTGTTCTTTTATTTTATCAAAAAATGCATCTTTTATTCCGTCAATTATACTTTTTTCTACTTTTTTATTATTATTAGTAGTGGTTTCTTCTGTTGTTCCAAAAGAAAAATTCGGTACTTCTCTAATTACTCCAGATTCTACTATTATATTTCCCATTAAGCTTTCATGAGTAAGCATTATATCAGATGATAGAACTAAATCTACCCCTTTACTGTAGTTATATCTTACTTTATCAAGAAATACATTTAATCCGAAATTCCCTAACTCTATCTTCTTACTTGTCATAAAGTCTGGAGCTACTCCTGGCACATCTAAATTACCAGTTATTTTAAATGTTCCTCCATTGTATCCACCATAAAAATCATTAACTTTTAATTTTCGATTTTCAACATTTATATCCGCGTTAACATTTTCAATTTCTGTTGATTTATCTTTTGTCTTGTAAGTAAATGCATCTAATTTTATTTTACCCTCTGTTTTTTGTGGTTGGAATAAAATATCTACATTTGCAATCCCTCCAGCTTGAGCAACATCTCTATTTACCTCTAAAAACTTCAAGTTAAAGTTGTCTGCTAGTATTCCTATATTGTAATTTATAGGTGTGAAATCTAAAAATCCATTTATTATCAAAGGATTATTCTCATAATCTAAATACAACTGTCCGATATTAATACCTTTATTATTAACTTGAGTATCAATATCAATATCATTAAATTTAAGACCTGCCAATGTGATATCTTGTGCATTCAATTTTAAATCTGAAAAGAAATCATCTATATTCCCTTTCAATATAAAACTATAGTTTATATTACCATTATAACCTTTTTCATTTAAATCTTTTACACTCCCTAGATCAAATGTTTTATTCTCTGCTTTGTAATCAACATTCAAATTTTCTAGGTCTACTGTGGTACTTGTCTTAAATAGTTCCTCTCCCGCGTCACCTATTAAGAGGAAATCTTTTAATGTAAATGTTCCTTTTTTCAATAGCTTATCAACATCTCCATCATTATAAGACATATCAATCATTGCTAGAGGGAATTTATAACCTTTGTATGAAAGGTTATCTACTACTACCGCTCCGTCTAGATTAAATTTGTTCAGATCCCCTTTTAAATTAAGATTCCCTGCTAAATTCACTACTAAATCAGGTATTCCATACAATGTCGCTAATTCTTTTTCATCTAAATGTAATGATAAATCTGCGAGTCCTGTTTTCAGGTCGTATTCCCCTGTTATTTGATTATCTCTTAATGTTATCTTGTTGAAGTTAAGTACACTATCTAATACATCTATATTCCCAGCAAAATCACCTACGTATCTTGAATCAATCGTTGTTTTTGATGGTGTTATATTTATATTTCCATGTAGACTATTTAACTTACCATTTACAAGCATATCCATATTATCAAGGTATACATTGTGTTCTGGCTTCGTTGTATTGTATATAACATAGTTTTTAAGGTTTGACTGTATATTAATAATTTGAGAATTGAGATTGTAGTCAATATTTGCTACTAACTTATCATTTTTCAATTCTTTTAGCTTCACAATATTATTTTTTATTTCTAAATCACCATATACATCTTTAAACCTCTGATACTCGAGCCATAGCTCACGCATTTTAACACTTGCTTCTATGTCTAAACTTTGTAGACTCTTAATCTTTCCTTTGACATATAAATCCTCGTATTCGGCAATATAATTACCATAATTACTTACTACTTCAAAATCTCCTTGTAAATCTGTTACTTTTCCAGATAAATTAAGATTCAAACGTACCGGTAAACTTGCACCATCTAATCCTTGAACATTATATCCATAGCGTTTCATTATATTTTCTAGTCTTATTGAAGCTTGCGATGTTTTCAAAGAAGCATTCATATTTTTATCGATATTTCCGAAAACTTTTACTGTTTCTTTTCCAATATTAACTGCACCATTTACAATATAATTACCAGCTTTTATTATTATATTTGCAGTTACCCCATCATAATACTTAGGATTTATAGTTTTCATTTTAACATCTAATGATCCCGATTCAAGTTCTTGTTTCTTTATGTTGTATACAACTGTTCTTAAACTCGGTATAAGTTCATATTTTTGATTGTCATAATTTATCGTAACGTATTCTTTCCCTCTTGTTGATACTATTATTTTGTCTTTACTTGGTGGGATAATAACGCTTCCATCTAACTCTTTTGATGTGAAATCACTTGTTATTTCTCCACCTTTTTTTATTTTATATGTCCCAGAAATATTTGAAATATCATAATCTGATCCTAAATTTGCTAATTTATATGTACCTGTTCCATTTTTCTTATCAATATCATATGTAACATCTGTTAAAACTTCGGTATTAACTTTGAATTTTCCCCCAATATTTTCGTTGAAAATAAACTTTGTATTCTTGAAAGAAATTTTTTTGTCTTTTGTAACTTCTAGGTCTGTTGTTACATTCTTAAAGTTATAACCTGAGTACTTTATATTATCTGATTTCAGTTTACCTTTTATAGATACCAGTTTTTTGTCAATATCAACACTCACCTTAATTTTACCATCGACTAATGCATCTGCATCTATTTTTAAGTCTTTTATTTGTTTATACTTATTAATTTCCTTGAATGATATTTTATTTGTTTCAATTTCAATATCTGCTATTTTCTTTTTCATATCAAGTGATACATTTAATTTTACTGGCTTCTCATCAACTTTTGTATTTGCATCTATTTTTATTTTCTCTGGAGTCAATGATATCAATGCATTAACATTTTTAAGTCTTTCATCAAAGTCTTTATATTCCATTGTTCCATTTTTTACATCCAACGCTCCAGTTATAGCATGAGGCTGTATTTTTAGGTTTCCATTTAATATCCCGTCATAAACGACAACATCTTTGTATGGGATGAACTGACTTGCTTCCTCAAACAGTTTAACATTTTTAAAATCAAATGCTAGAGAAAATTTACTTGTCTCAACCTTTTTATTAGAGAATAACGATTCTAAGAAGTTTTTCGCAGGCTTCTTAAGAGATAAATCTATTCCAATTTCTTCACCTTTATCTTTTGCTTTCGCTTTTAAGTCAAACCCTTCTGACTTAGAGACATTCATTTCACCATTGACGCCAGCCATTTTCTTTTCAATCGGCTTATCATAACTGAAATCTTTATAAGTTAATCTGGAATCTATAATATTTATTTTACCTATTCTACTTGCTCTATCAATAACTTTCGAGTCTGATTTTTTTAGTATATTGTATACATTCATTTGATTGTTTTTGTACCTTTCAATCGTAACATCTGCATCATACACATTGACTTTTGATATTCTTGAGGGAACAAGAAGATTGATAAATTCTTCTGCTTTTTTCGCTCTAATAAATTCTTTCCCGCTTTGATCTTTTACAA
>OCVT010000532.1_pt1 | contig 15480 bp, 6 predicted proteins | sample 1539111 | NCBI WGS metagenome assembly OCVT01 (sample SAMEA3991482, study PRJEB22521) | metagenome | biome: anthropogenic terrestrial biome; feature: sewage plant; material: raw primary sludge | place: Sweden | collected 2012-09-26 | reverse complement strand
GGTGCTGGATAGTGTAAGCAGATGTTTTCAGTCTGATACTGTGTCTCTTATATTCAACGGATTGCCTTCGCTTCCTATAATTGGAGAAATCTCGGCTTGCCAATATGCTGACATCATGTTGCCAACACCCCATGACAGAAATTGTCAATATTTCTGGCTTAGAGAGAATGGCATGACGTTACCGCAATCTTCTATTTCGTTGCAATTGGCGACCAGTGAACGTTTGCGACTTGTAGCTACTGATGTGCGTGGGTGTGTTGATACACTATGGGTTGGTTTCCATATCGATTCTTTGCCATTGGCACCTCATGCGGTCTCCGACACTTTCTGCCAGCATACTGGTCTGCAACCATTGCAGGCTAGCGTGCGTGCGTCATCTGCCAATCCTTTGTCCAACCTCTCCCTGCAGTGGTTTGACCCGTCACTCGATTCGGTGCCGAACACTATGAATACGGATACTGTGAAACTTTATTCGCAGAAAAATGTAAGACGTTATATTGTGCGTCAGACTAATTTGATGACAGGCTGTTTTTCGGATACATCAATAAATGTCACTCTATACAAAGCTTTGCATCTGGCAATGCCCGATTTGCCAAAAGTGTGTTATCCTGAGGTGGTGAATCTGGATATGCAAGTCAAGAATTATCTGTCACACAATCTGGCGACTGTCAATCTGCCTAATCTGCAAGGGGTGACACTGCAATATGCCAAACTTGATGGAGGCCGTAAATCGTTGCTGACTGATGAGGCAGCCGCGGCACTGACCTATAACCAGAACAGAGATACAGTGGCGTATGAATATCTGATTACCGATGCTGATGGTGTCTGCTCAGCAGCTGATACAGTGAGTGTCCCTATTTATGGACGCCCTTCTGCTCCCATTATAGCCAATGGGACTGATACTGTTTATTTTTGCAAAAACAACCCGCCGTATCTGTTGCATGCCATGAATACCAATACAGCTGCTGACACGTTGTCGGAACATATATATTGGAATGGAAATCATAAAGGAGATACATATGCTGTCTCTTTGCAAGATAATGATAAGATTCAGTATGCCTTTGTCCAAAATGAGCAGTCTGGCTGTGTGGGCGATTATGATACTGTTTTGCCTCTTTTCGTATCACCCATATCTGTTTCATCCATTGGTTCAGACGGTGTTATTGTACGTTGCGCAGGTTCCTCTGTGAATGTATGGGATACGCTGGCTTCTGCTTTTTCCATTGATGTCCGTCCTGGCTCACATATAAGTTATGAGGCTTTTGCTGATGGCAAGCCCGCATATCAGGCTGATTTGCTTTCTGTTGTTAGGACAGGTCAGGATACTATAAAATATGTTATGACTGTTGTAGATGCGTTGACAGGCTGTGAGGCTTCAGATTCTTTGATACTGGTATTCCATGCAGCTCCCGTATCGAAAATAGCAGGAGCAACCTCCATTTGCAAAGGTGATACGCTGGACCTGAATGTGGTGGGGGATAATCGGCAAATAAGGTATGAATGGAGTCTGGGAGGTATGACACTAAGCACCGACCGCAAATTACTCACCGACCGTTTGACCTGTGACACAGTGCTGATGCTGACGTCATCTCTGGTAGGTACGTTTTGTCGCGATACATTGTATCAGTCAGTTGTCGTTAATGAGCGGCCCGCGCGTCTGGACAGTCAAAGATTGTCGTTGTGTTTGCATTCTGGTATTGTGAATCTTCCGATTGATTACAACAGTTCCCGTTATGCTCTCCTTGTGGAAGATGAGAGTGGAGACTCGCTAAATCATATCAGTATAAATACCGAAATGGCACGGAGGTATTGGTATCGTGTACGTCTGCAAGATCTGATGAGCGGATGCCAAGGAAAATCTGCCGACATCGTTGCCACGGTGCATCCGTTGCCGTTACTTGATTTACCGCCGCAACCGCAAGTCTGTGAACCCGCAGTCGTTCATTTGCAGTCATTGGCTGTCAATACTTTCAATATGGAGAATGGAGCTGTTGGTGAGACTAAGATTGCGGATTCCGTCTATGTGAACAGCGGAGGAATGGCGGTGTCTGCTCCTGACTCTGTGGCGGTAAGTGGAAAATATCAAGTGACAATAGTTGACCAATATGGATGTGTGGCTACTGATACCCTGTCTCTTACAATTAACCGACAGCCAGCAATGTTGACGGGCGATACCAGCTTCTGCCAAAATACTGGCTCTCATCTCTTGTCAGGGGGGCCTATTGCTGTTGGCTGTAAGGCCGAATGGCTAAATCTGGAATCTGCTTATCCTGATTCTCTCTATACGGATTCGGTGATGGTTGATACCAAATTATCTGGCAATATTTATTATCAGATAAGGCAGACTTCCATTAATGGTAATTGCCACAGCAAGCCTTCTCCTGTCAGAGTGACGATTCATCCATCTATCATTCCAGGACTGCGTGATACTTCTATCTGTGCTGGCAGTACGCTTGATATTTTATCGTATGCCCGGCGGCATTTGCGGGGTGGCACATCTCCCTATGTTGATAAGTGTGTGCGAATGGTACCTTTGCAGAATTTAAATTATTCGGCTATCGAACAAAGTGGCCGTTTTATTGTGGTTTATGCTGATAGCAATAACTGTCATGCACAGGATTCTTTGTCGCTGCATGTGGCATCGCCTGTCCATCTTGTAGTGGATGCTCCATCGTCCGTCTGTGCGGGTGAGGATATACGTCTGCATGCGGCGGGAACTGAATATTATCTTTGGAATAAGGTGTACGATTCTGATACATTAACGATTTCGACCACTGTCCCCGATTCTGTGCATATAGCACTGCAAGCAGGATTCGTTCTTGACAGTACTCTTCACACTGGTTGCAGTGTTGATACTCAGTTTGTCGTGGCGGTCAACAGAGTGCCAGATCTGCTGATTCCATCAGGAGATACTTCTTATTGCCAAAACTCGGTGACAGAACCCTTGACATTGACCCCAGCAGATACGGCAGCTCGTTTGTTGTGGTATTCTCCGTCTGACAGTTATCGGACATCTTCTGAAAATGGAACTTTGATACCTTCGTCAAAAACCGAAGGCGCTTATATTTATAAATATCGTCAGATGCTGGGTCATTGCTTTAGCCCTATGCAAAATTATGTTGTGAATATCCAGCCTGCCATTGCAGAGTTGCCAGTGGTGAGTGATACCTCTTACTGTAAGGGAGAAAAGGCTGCCCCGTTGTCTGCTCAATGGCAATCTCCTCAGTATTCGGTTAAATGGTCTGATAAAGATGGCAATTCGTTGCCGACACCGTTTGCTCCTCCTACCGATTTGGCAGGTTCGCAGATTTATAAGGCAAAATTGGATTATAAGGTATGCCAGAGTAAGGAGGTAGAGATGCGGATTGTGGTACGTGACCGTTATCCGTCACTTCCAGATGTACCCGATTCCTTTGTGTTCTGTCGCAATTCGGGAATGCATCTTTTGTCACTCCGTACACAGCCCGCGGGAACAATGGTCAATTGGTATCATGGCACAGATGACCGACCTGCCGATTCTGTATCTGTGAATTCCGATGCCGTACTTTGGAAAAAAGATTCGTTCCGTGTATCGTTGTCGCAGCTGAAAGGCTGTGCCGGTCCTGAACGTATGGTCTCTGTAATCATTGCCGAAGGGTTGACTCCTTTGTCGTTGTCGGTAGACACTTGCGCCAATACAAAATTGTTCACGTCTGATGTGTTGGCTCGTTATCAAAAAAATGTAGTTGAGGATACGCTTTGGCTTTTGCAACCTCAAAAAAAGCGCTTGGATTTGAATGCCAATATTGGCTATTCGGGGAGGTATGCTATTGCTGTTACCGATGCCAATGGTTGCAAGGCAACTCATGTATTGCAGGTAAACATGATTGAGCCTGAAAATTTCAGTTGTCCTGATGTCAGTCAAATTTATTGTCCTTACGATACGGTGACGCTACATGCTTCGGCTTCTAATGCCACTATGGAGTGGAAAGACTTGCAGATAGGAAAAGTTGGTTATGGAGACACTTATTCTGCTGAGATTGAGGAACCGGGTGATGTCTTGCTGATTGCCACAATGAATATGAATAAAGCGTGTATGGACACGGTGAGAATTCATATTCAGACTTATGTCCCTACGTCACCTGTTGTGGTGGGCGATACGGCTGTCTGTGTGGGCGCGGATGTACAGCTGTCTTCTAAAAATCTATTCCGTTCAGTTTGGACAGTGAACGATACGGTTGCCAGTGGTGATGTGTTCTCCTTTGTTCCGTCACAGTCAACCGTGGTGAGTCTCGTGGGTGTCGATAAAAATCAGTGCAAAGTGAAAAAGAATATTCCAATAACAGTCATTCCTATCCTTTCTCCTCAGATATTGGTTCATCCTCTTATCCATTCAGAAAAGTATCAACTGAATAAGGATACCACCGAGATTGAGTTGGAGGGTATCACTTCAGCTCCTGTTGATGGCCATTATTCTTTTTATTGGAATTTTGGTGATGGATCTTCTGTTCTGGGTGGAAAGTTGGAGCAGCACACTTATTCCCGTAAGTTGGTGATGCTGAATCTACCAATAGAGGTAACGCTGAAGGTTAGACATGACTTCGGCTGTGAGGGTGATGCTTCCATATTGTTGCAGACAGATCCTGATTTTAAGGTGCCTAACACCATGACACCGGAAGATGATTTTATGCCTGATTATTATCTCCAGATTTTTGACCGTATAGGCAATCTTATTTATGACGGAGATGGATGGAAGGGCAAAAAAAACAATGGAGAGGACGCTTTTGCCGATACTTATTTCTATGCCATTACTTATTATGTCGGTGGCGGAAAAAGAATCAAAACGGGATATATAACATTGGTTCGTTAATAATAGAGATATGCCAATAAAGATAGGATTGTTAGGATTGTTAATGTTGGTTTGCTCTTTGAAAACCAATGCCCAGGAAGATGTGTTGTTTACTAATAAACAACTGAAAATGAATTATATGAATCCTGCTTATATCCCTGAGATAATGAAAGCTACATTCACAATTGGCGGGCGTTATCAATGGACGGGTATTGATGGGGCTCCGCGTTCCATTTATGCCAATGGCAAATATTTCTTTATGGGTGCCCATTCGCAAATTTCTTTATCTTTTCTTTCTGATGATATCGGTTATCAATACACCCGTCAGCCCAAAATAGGTTATGCTTTCATGTTGCCGATAGGTGATGATAGTTACCTGAATCTGGGTATTGGTGGCGGATTGGTGAATCGTGGGTATGATGCCTCGAAGATAGACCCTGCCAATACCAAGAATATGGAGGATTCGTATGATCTGCAAAAAGGAACGGCTCCAGATGCCGAGGTGGGGGCTGAGGTTCTGCTGCAGAATCTTGAAATTGGAGCTTCTGTCAATCACTTGCTGGAGGGTACGGAAAATGTAAAAATGAGTCCGCTTTATTCGGGATATGTCAATTATTATTTTGATACGTCAGAGTGGTGGCGTCTATCCCCATCCTATTATGTTTATAATTATAGAGACAGATGGAAGCACCAAATAATGGTTCTTTTTTACTATATATTTGACTACGAATGGAATCCGTCAGATCTTTTTTACGTCGGAGCATCTTATCGTTATGCCTATGAGGGCTCGCTGCAGGCGGGCATCAATCTGTTTCCTTCCCTTTCTTTGTTTTATTCTTACGATTATTTTTTTGGTGGTCTGTCGCATGGTAATTATGGTACACATGAACTGGGACTTGAAATCAAGATTCCACAAAAATTTCAAGGCTGTTTTGCCAATTATGGAAAATCAAAGAAATATACGCGTTATACCAGAATGAGGTAATTTTTGTATCTTTGTCATCAGTATGAAAAAAATAGTGGTTTTCTATTATAGCCAGACAGGCCAAGCGCAGCAGATAGCGCAGAATGTGTGCAAGCCTCTTGCAGAGGCGGGCTATCAAGTTGTCTACAAGTGTATAGAACCCGTTACGCCTTTCCCCTTCCCGTGGAGTTATTGGAACTTTTTTCAGGCTTTCCCCGAAACGCGTCTGCTGATGCCGGCTCCTATCAAGGAGTTTGACCTGAGCGATGTGCAGGATGCCGACCTCGTGTTTCTGGCTGGCCAATCGTGGTATCTTTCCCCTTCACAGCCCATTGAGGCATTTTTGACCTCTCCGCAGGTACGGACTTATCTTAAGAACCGTCCTGTGGTTACTATCAATGGTTGCCGCAATATGTGGGCCATGGCTCAGAAAGAGGTCCGCAAACAGCTTGTCAGTATGGAGGCCCGATATGTGGGACACATTGTTTTGCAAGATTATGCACCCAATCTGATAAGTGTTGTCACCATTTTCCGTTGGCTGTTCCGTCAGCAGAAAGCAGCTACCCGCATTTGGCCCGCAGCTGGTGTCTCTGATGCTGACATGGCGGGTGCTTCCCGTTTTGGAAAACTGATACAGAGTGCGCTGGAACAAAATGATTTGGAACAGTTGCAGTCGGCATTGGTGGCAGCAGGCTCGGTACCTTATAAGCCTAGTCTCGTGTTTGTGGAAAAAACTGGACACCGGATTTTTGGATTCTGGGCAAAATTCATCCGAAAAGCTGGCGACCGCAACAGTCCTGACAGACGTTTCCGATTAAGGCTGTTCGTCTATTATCTCTTTTTTGTGCTCTATGTGGTATCGCCTTTCGGCCTGCTTTTCTTTTATCTCACTTACCCCTTGCGTATGGCAGGTATCCGTAAGGAAAAGGCAGACTTACTGCTTAATCTGAAAGAATGATAAGAAACAAATAATTATACAGAATGACCGCATTAAGATTTAAAGTGGTGGAAGAGGCCTTCCGAAAGAAAGCAGCAGAAGTTGCGACTCCTGCTGAACGCCCCTCGGACTATTTCGCCAAATACGTCTTCAATAAGCAGAAGATGTTTAAGTATCTCCCACTGAAAGTTTATAATAAGATGATGGACGTCATTGAGAATGGCGCCCCGCTCGACCGCAACATAGCCGATGAGGTGGCCGATGGCATGAAGACTTGGGCTATGCAGTTTGGTGTGACTCATTGCACCCATTGGTTTCAGCCATTGACGGGTGGTACTGCCGAAAAGCACGACTCCTTTATGGAACACGACTGGAAGGGTGGCATGATAGAGGAATTTACGGGTAAGGAACTTGTGCAGCAGGAACCTGATGCCTCCTCATTCCCGAGCGGAGGTATCCGTTCCTCCTTTGAGGCCCGTGGCTATTCGGCTTGGGACCCTACTTCTCCAGTCTTTGTTGTTGGCGATACGCTGATGATACCCACTGTGTTTGTGTCATATACGGGTGAGGCTCTCGACTACAAGGCACCGCTGAAGAAAGCCTTGGCTGCCGTTGACCGTGCTGCCACTGAAGTCTGCCATTTCTTTTATCCCGAAGTGAAGAAAGTGACCGCCAATCTGGGCTGGGAACAAGAGTATTTTCTTGTTGATGAAGACCTCTTTGCTGTACGTCCCGACCTTGTGATGACAGGCCGCACGCTCATGGGTCACGAATCTGCCAAAAACCAGCAGATGGATGACCATTATTTTGGTGCCATACCTGAACGGGTGGCCGCCTTTATGCGTGACCTGGAGATTCAGGCTCTGGAACTGGGAATCCCTTGTAAGACGCGCCATAACGAGGTGGCTCCCAATCAGTTTGAATTGGCCCCTATTTTTGAGGAATGCAACCTGGCCGTTGACCATAATATGCTGCTGATGTCGCTGATGCGCCGGATTGCCCGTAAACATGGATTCCGTTGTCTGCTTCACGAAAAACCGTTTGCCGGCATCAACGGTTCGGGCAAGCATAACAACTGGTCGCTTACTACCGATACGGGCGTGCTGCTGCATGGCCCAGGCAAGACTCCCGAGGAGAACTTACGCTTTGTCACATTCATAGTGGAGTCTCTGATGGCCGTTTACAAGCATAATGGCTTGCTCAAAGCCTCCATCATGAGCGCCACCAATGCCCATCGTCTGGGTGCCAATGAGGCCCCTCCTGCCATCATATCTTCTTTCTTGGGCTCACAGTTGAGCACCTTGCTCGACCATTTGGAAAACACTACCAAAGATGAACTTATCAAGCTGGGAGGCAAACAGGGCATGAAACTGGATGTGCCACAGATTCCAGAATTGGTGGTTGATAATACCGACCGAAACCGCACCTCACCTTTTGCTTTCACTGGCAATCGTTTTGAATTCCGTGCGGTGGGTTCAGAGGCCAACTGTGCCCCTGCCATGATTGCGCTCAACACGGCCATGGCTGAGGCTCTCACCAACTTCAAGACGAGGGTGGATGCCCTGATGAAGAAGGGCGAGGCTAAAGAAACTGCCTTGCTGGATGTGCTGCGTGAGGATATCAAGACCTGCAAGCCTATCCGTTTTGATGGTAATGGCTATTCTGAAGAATGGCAGGCTGAGGCCAAAAAACGAGGATTGGATTGCGAAAGCAGCTGTCCTGTCGTGTTTGACCAGTATCTGGCGCCTGACAGCGTGAAGATGTTTGAGTCGATGCGCGTCATGAACAAAAAGGAGCTGGAGGCCCGCAACGAGATTAAATGGGAAACTTACATCAAGAAAATACAGATTGAGGCCCGTGTCTTTGGCGACCTTTCGCTGAATCATATCATACCGATGGCTACCAAGTATCAGAGTATGCTGGTTGACAATGTGAACAAGTTGAGACAGATATTCCCTGCTGAACGTGCCGCCGAATTGTCGAAGAACAACATGGATCTGATAGAGCAAATTTCGGAGCATACCAACTACATTTCTACCAACGTCAAACTGCTGGTGGAGAACCGAAAAGTGGCCAACCGGATAGAAGACCCTCGCACCAAAGCGGTGGCCTATCACGACACGGTAGCTCCACTGATGGAGGACATCCGCAAGCACATTGACAAGCTGGAAGAAATTGTCGAAGATGAGATGTGGACGCTGCCAAAGTATCGTGAGATGCTGTTTATTCAGTAAATTCTTATATATATTATTATTTCAGTTCAATAGGGGACTGGTTGTCGTGCGACAATCAGTCCTTTTTTGTGGTCTGCCATTCGTGTTTGTAGTGGCCATAGCAACAGCGAGGGCTGCCCCAATGGAGCAGCCCCCGCTATTGTTTTTACAAAATCGTTTTTATTCCACTGTTACGCTCTTGGCGAGGTTGCGTGGCATATCCACATTCAGTCCTTTGGCCACAGCCACATGGTAGGCCAGCAACTGCAAAGGAATGACACTCAGCAGCGGTGCCAAATCGTTCAGTGTCTGTGGTATCTCAATCACAGCATCTGCAATCTTGCGCACCTCCTCGTCGCCTTCGGTCACGATGGCCAATATGCGGCCGTTTCGGGAGCGAATCTCCTCCATGTTGCTGATAATCTTATGGTAAAGCTGATGATGAGTGGCGATGAACACGATAGGCATATCCTTGTCCACCAGTGCTATTGGCCCGTGTTTCATTTCGGCGGCGGGGTAACCCTCGGCATGTATGTAGCTTATCTCTTTCAGTTTCAAGGCGCCTTCCAGTGCTACTGGATAGTTTACGCCTCGGCCCAGATACAGAAAATTGTGGGCGTAAGTGAAGAGTCTGGCAATGTCTTTTATCTTGTCATTCTGTTTCAGCACCCTTTGCATTTTCTCGGGTATGATGTCCAGCTCAGCAATGGTCTCCTGATAGACTGCATCGCTCAGCGTGCCGAGCTCGTGTCCCAGGGCCAGTGCCAATAGCGTGAGCACAGTAACCTGTCCGGTGAAAGCCTTGGTGCTGGCCACACCAATCTCAGGCCCTACATGGATGTAGATGCCCGTGTCGGAAGCCCGGGCTATGGAAGACCCCACCCCGTTGACAATGCCGAAAACCAGCGCTCCATGTTCCTTTGCCAACTGAATGGCAGCCAGCGTGTCGGCGGTTTCTCCACTTTGGCTGATAGCTATGATGACGTCGTCCTTCTCAATCACAGGGTCACGATAACGGAACTCACTGGCATATTCCACTTCCACGCGTATGCGGCACATCTCCTCAATCAGTTGTTTCCCTATCAGTCCTGCGTGCCAGCTGGTTCCACACGCTACTATGGTGATGTGTTTCGACTTGAGCAGCCTATCCTTGAAGTTGTGAAGAGCCGACAATACGATTTGATTGTTCTCGGGGTGGCAACCGTCAACCAGCAGTCGTCCGCGCATACAGTCGCGCAGGCATTGTGGCTGGTCAAATATCTCCTTGAGCATAAAATGGTCGTAGCCCTCTTTGCTCAGCTTGCTGATGTCAAGGTCTACTGTCTTGATATCCACTTCCACGCTCTTGCGGTTCAGATTGATGATTTGAAGTTCCTTCCCTGGCTCAATGTTCACAATCTGCTCATCATCCAGATAAACCACCTTGTCAGTATATTCCACTATCGGAGTGGCATCGCTGGCAATGAAAAACTCATCGTTGTTTTTGCCGACGCCCACTACTAGCGGACTGCTTTTGCGGGCTGCAATCAAGTGATTAGGATTGTTTTTCTCCAGCACCACAATGGCGTAGGCTCCCACCACCTTGTTCAAGGCGGAGCAGACTGCCTTTTCCAGGTTTTTGCCATTCTTATGGTAGCTGTAGTCAATCAGCTGTACCAGCACCTCCGTGTCGGTCTCGCTCTTGAAGGTATATCCTTTTTTTATGAGTTGCTCTTTTATCAGGGCATAGTTTTCGATGATTCCGTTATGTACAATGGCCAACTCTCCGCTTTGTGATACATGAGGGTGCGCATTTACATCATTGGGCTCTCCGTGTGTGGCCCATCGAGTGTGGGCAATACCTATGATGCCGCTAGTATCCTTCTCGGCTGCAAAATGTTCCAATTGTGAAACTTTGCCGGCCGATTTATATACGTTCAGTTGACCCGCCTCGTTGAGCAGGGCAACTCCCGAACTATCATAACCACGATACTCAAGCCGATGCAATCCTTTGATTAATATTGGATAAGCCTCTTGCTTGCCTATGTAACCTACTATTCCACACATACCTATTCGTATTCTATTTTCTTATGATGACAAGGATTTATAAAATCCCTATATGCCGCAAATATAAGTCTTTTACACTTAATTCAGAAGGCATATTCTCTTATTTTGTCTTATTCGTGTTAAAAATATTTTCCTTCGTTTCAGCATTTATCGTCTCCAAAATGCTGGAGTAAATACAAATACGACCGTGAAAATTTCCAGACGGCCCATCAGCATCAGAAGGCTGCAAATCCATTTTGCAGAGTCGGGAATGGGGTAGTAACTGCCCATCGACAGAGTGCCGAATCCCATACCCACATTGCCGATGCTTGATACCACACTGCCTATTGCTTCGGCTGGTGCCAGCCCAATGAGGAGCATGGCCACAATGCTTATGAGTGTGATGCCTATGTATAGGGAAACGAAAGCCAGCGCATTGTTGATTATTTCGGCGTCAATGGCTTTCTTGTTGAATTTCAGTGGAATCATGGCATTGGGGTGCAGCAGCCGCTTGAATTCGGCATAACTATTTTTGACCAGCACCGATACCCTCACCATCTTTAGTCCACCTGACGCTGAACCTGAACATCCACCCAATAGCATTACTACAATGAATATCAGCCATATAGGAGTGCTCCACCCCATAATGTCGTCGGTATAGAACCCAGTGCCCGACATGGCAGTAGAAATCATGAAGGCAGATTTGCGGAAGGCTGTTTCCGTTGCCCAATTGGTATTGGTGAACAGATTGACTACAAAGGTGAAAGCCACAAAACCACCTACAAACAGCAGAAAATTTCGACACTCTTCGTCACGTAGTGCTTGACGGGGCTTTCCATTGAACAGGAAGAAGGTGACGCTGAAGTTGAGTGAGCAGAAAAGCATAAAGAAAATCAGCACATACTGAATGAAGGGGGAGGTCCAGTAACTGATGCTGGCCGCTTTGGTGGAGAATCCGCCAGTGCTGACAGTGGCGAAGGCTTGGCACACTGAATCGAACACATCCATGCCGCCAATGCAGAGCAGCAAAATCAGTACCGCAGTGATAATCAGATAATAGCTCCACAACATCTTGGCGGTTTGTGTCAGTCGGGGTGATATTTTTTCTTTGGTCGGTCCACTCACCTCGGCCATATATAGCTGCATCCCACCGAAACCGAAAGCCAACGAGAGCACAATGATACCCATGCCACCCATCCATTGCATCAGTCCGCGCCACAACAGAAAACTGCGGGGTACGGCCTCCACGTTGGGCAATATGCTGGCTCCTGTGGTAGTGAATCCTGACATTGACTCGAAAAATCCGTCGGTGAATGAGTGAACTGTCCCATTCATCATGAATGGAAGTGCGGCAAAGGCGGAGAATACAGCCCACACGGAGGCCACCACCAGATAGCCTTCGCGTTTGCCCCATGTGCCCAGATTCTTGCGGAACAGACCCATTAGCAGCAGGGCTACGCCTAGTGTGATACCCAGAGCTTTGTACCAGCTTGTCTGTGCTGTCTCAGCGTTTGCCACGGAGAATAGCGTAGGAATCAGCATGGCTGCCGATTCCAGCAGCAGCAATCCGCCTGTAGTGTGCAGCATTAGACGGTAGTTCAGTAAGGCTTTCCTTTTCATGACTTATTTGAATAGCTTGTCAAGTTGGGTGAGGCTTGCCGACAGACAGAATACAATCACGCTGTCGTTGGTCTGAATCTGGGTGTTGCCGTTGGCAATCTCGCCGACGCCACCTCTGATGAAGCCGCCAATAAAAATATCGTGAGGCAGTTTCAGGTCCATTATCTTGCTTTGGGTTATTTTAGATCCCTCTTTGGCTGTGAGTTCTACCACCTCGGCATCCACGTGGGTCAGGCAGTTTACCTTGCTCACGTCAATGTCAAGTGTGTATTGGTAGATGTGGCTGGCGGCAATCAGTTTCTTGTTGATGACGGTGCCGATGTCCAATTTCTCTGCCAAAGGGATGTACGATATGTTTTCCACTTCGGCAATGGTTTTTTTTATGCCCAGTTGCTTGGCTTCGAGGCAGGCCAGAATGTTGGCTTCGGAATTGTCTGTGAGTGCCACGAAGGCATCCATGTCCTCAATATCTTCCTGATGCAGAATCTCAGGATTGCTGGCGTCACTGTTTATTACCATGGCGTCCAGCTCTTCGCTCAGTGTGCGGGCCAGCGCCTTGTCTTTCTCTATCACCTTCACGTTCATGCCCGAAGGCAGACTTTCGCAAGTCTGAACAGCAATTTTGCTGCCTCCCATAATGATGAGGTCTTTCACATTGATGACCTCCTTGCCCGCCTCGTTGCGGACGTGTGTCACATAGTCGTTAGTGGTGAAAAAATAGACGATGTCGTTCGTCTTGATTTCAGAGTCACCTTTTGGTATAATGGTATCTGAGTCGCGGCGAATGGCCACTATACGATAGTGGTCGCTGCCGGTCAGGTCTTTCAGTTTCTTGTTGATGATAGGGGCATTGCCGCGTACCTTCATGGCAATCAGTGTCAGAGCCCCGTCGCCAAATTCCATCCATTGGCGCACCCAGTTGACGCGTAAGGAAGTGATGATTTCCTCGGCTGCCAATTTCTCGGGATAGATGAGAGCGTTGATGCCCATTTTGTCGAAGAACTTCCGACAGTTGTCATCCATGTATTCAGAATTGTCAATACGGGCTACCCGTCGTTTGGCACCTAGGTTGGCAGCCAGCAGGCAGGCGGTCAGATTCTGGCTCTCGTGTGGGGTTACGGCAATGAATAAATCGACCGATGTCACTCCAGCATCGGTCAAATCTTTGATAGAGGTGGGAGAACCTACTATGGTCATCAGGTCGCTGCCTTCCTGGGCTTTGCGTAGTTTAGTCCCGTCTTCGTCAATCAGGGTAATGTCGTGCTGTAGGCGTGACAGCATTTTTGCCAGGTGGGTTCCCACTTCGCCTGCTCCTACTATTATGATTTTCATCTCTTAATTCTTGTCGGCTGTTATGTTCGGCCTCGCAAATGTAGCTATTTTCCATTCACTATACAAAATAATGTGAAAGGAACACTAAGGCTGAGCTCTCTTTCCGAAGAGAATATAATTGCCTTGTTGATTTTCAAATATGGGCATCTGTGCGCCGTTGGTAGCTTTCCGCACCGTCTCGCGGATGTAGCGTTGCAGTCCATCCAGCGTGATGTTTCCGTCGGCATCGGCAGCCTGCCCCTTCAGTCCGTCAATCAAGGCCTTGGTGAAGATTCCGTTTTCCCACTTTTCTGATTCGTTCGATTTTTGGCTCTCGGTGCTCGAGTAGAATCCGATGGCTCCAGGCTCGGCCAGCGTGTAGCTTTCGGCCGCCGATTTCTGCCCATACATGGCCCCCGAGTGGCAAGCGTCCATAAAGATGAGAATTCGGCATTTCTTCTCTTTCAATCGGCGTACGGCTGTCTTTATGACTTCAAAATTGACAGCCGACGAGAACAAATCGTTGCTCTCGGCATTCGATGACAAAAAATAGGTTACGCCATCCTCTTTGGCCCCGTGGCCTGAGAAGAAGAGCATCACCACATCGCCTTGTCCCACATTGTTGATGAGAGTGGACAGACCCTTCTTGATGTTCTTGTCGGTGGCATTTTTGTCGGTGATGACGGTGGCCGACCCTATTTTGTCGTATTGGCTGATGTTGCATCCTCTCACCGCATTCACGAAGTCTGTGGCATCTTTCGCCGCGTTTTTCAACTTGAGGTCTGGCTGGTCGTAATCGCTGATGCCGACGGCCAGCAGATGCAATGCCGGTTTGCCCTCTTCGCCTGCATATTGAAGCGTCACCACGGCGGGGTCGCTGTTGCGGTCGTGCGCATCTTTGGCTATCATCTGTATGTGGCAGGGAGTATTGGGGTTGCGGGGCAGTGTCAGTGTCAATTGCTGGGTGGCTTGCTGCACCCCTTTGCCTCTTGACTGCAATTCTCCATTTATATAGGTCTGTATCTGTGGTTTGCTTCCATCAAAAGTGCGAGCCTCGTATTGCACGGTCACATTATTGGTGGTATAGGTGCTGCCATCTTTTGGTTGAATAATTCGCAGGGTCGGCGATTGAGCGTTGCCTTGCGCGGTGTTGCCGTCGTTCGTGTTAGTGCCCAGAATGTTGGCCGTTGGTGACATCAGCAGCGATTGTTTGTTTTTGCCATCGTCCATATCTTTCAGGTCGGCCAGCGTCACTCCGTCGGGATGCGATTGCTGATAGGCGAATCCCGCTCCACGTGCGGCATTGGCATTGCCATAAGTGGGTTTGACGATGAACTTGCCTGTGCGGTCGATACATCCCCAGCCAGAGGAATGTTTCACCACCGCAAAAACGCGGTTTCCGGCAAAGGTATATCCCTTGTCGTAGGCCAAAAAGTAGGGTTTTATCACCCAATTACCTTTATGGTTCACAAATCCGAAGCGGTGTGTGTCGGGGTCGGTGGCGGTATAAATCTTGCTGCCCAGTGGCGCAAATGTCGTATTCTGTATGGCAGCATCGCGGGCATCGTCCACTTCAATCATG
>OCVT010000519.1_pt1 | contig 15660 bp, 11 predicted proteins | sample 1539111 | NCBI WGS metagenome assembly OCVT01 (sample SAMEA3991482, study PRJEB22521) | metagenome | biome: anthropogenic terrestrial biome; feature: sewage plant; material: raw primary sludge | place: Sweden | collected 2012-09-26 | reverse complement strand
CCGTGAAGGTGGTCGTACCGTTGGTGCCGGTGTTGTCGCCAAGATTCTTGCGTAACAAAAAGGTTTTAGGCCAGTAGCTCAATTGGTAGAGTATCGGTCTCCAAAACCGAGGGTTGGGGGTTCGAAGCCCTCCTGGCCTGCCAAATATAGACTAACCGGCATTCGTGCCGGTTAGTCTTTTGCTGTATTTGCTTTTGCACAAGATTGATCCCTATCCCATGGAATTTCAGGACAAAGTAAAGCTGACATCGGCACTCTTGTTTGTAGTGGCTGGCGTTACTGCTTTTTATATGTTGCCAGACACGCAAGGTTTGTTGCGCGTGGTGGCCGTGTTGTTTGGCGTGGCTCTTGCTGTTGGCGCAGTTGCTCTATCACAACCCGGCAAGGATTTTGTGGTCTATGCCCAAGAGTCCGTTGTAGAAGCAAAAAAAGTAGTGTGGCCGACGCGTAAGGAAGCAACCCAGATGACGGGGTTAGTCTTTGTGTTTGTGCTCGTGCTTGCGTTGTTTATGTGGCTTGTTGATTCTAGTTTGTCTTGGTTGTTTTACGATATTTTGCTGAAACGGGGCTGATCCATCATGGCAATGCGTTGGTATGTGGTACACGCCTATTCTGGCTTTGAAAAAACGGTACAAAAAGCCTTGCTCGAACGGATTGACCGTGAAGCAATGCAGGATCGTTTCGGTAAGATTCTTGTTCCAGTTGAAGAAGTCGTTGATATTAAAAATGGTAAACGCTCCCTGACTGAGCGTAAATTTTTCCCCGGCTATGTTTTGGTCGAAATGGAAATGTCTGACGAAACGTGGCATTTGGTTAAAAGCACACCAAAAGTAACGGGTTTTGTTGGCGGCACGGGTAATCGCCCTTCTCCTATTCCTCAAAAAGAAGTCGATGCGATTATGCAGCAAATGCAAGATTGTATTGAGAAGCCTAAGCCGAAGGTATTGTTTGAAGTGGGCGAGCGTATTCGGGTGACCGAAGGCCCCTTTAACGACTTCAACGGCAATGTGGATGAAGTCAACTACGAACGCAATCGCTTACGCGTGTCTGTCCAAATTTTTGGCCGAGACACACCGGTTGAGCTTGAATTTAGCCAAGTTGAAAAATTGTAATTTGGCATGATGCGAGCCTAGGGTTTATAGCCTTGGCTTGCTTGTTAACAGGGAAGCAGGCTTTGCCTGCGTTATACCCATCTTAGGAGTTTCACTGTGGCAAAGAAAATTGTCGGCTACGTTAAGCTGCAAGTGCCCGCTGGTAAGGCAAATCCATCGCCTCCTATTGGTCCAGCTCTGGGTCAACGCGGTCTGAATATTATGGAGTTCTGCAAAGCGTTTAACGCGCAGACTCAAGGTATGGAACCAGGTTCCCCTGTTCCTGTTGTGATTACAGCGTACGCTGATAAATCCTTCACCTTTGTGATGAAGACCCCTCCTGCGACCTTCTTGTTGAAGAAGGCTGCTGGGATTCAAAAGGGTAGCCCGAAGCCACACACTGACAAAGTCGGTAAGCTGACGCGCACTCAATTGGAAGAAATCGCAAAAACCAAACAAGCTGACTTGACCGCTTCCAACATGGATGCTGCTATTCGCATTCTTGCGGGTTCCGCTCGCAGCATGGGTATTGAAGTGGAGGGCGTGTAAATGGCCAAGATTTCTAAGCGTTTGGCTGCCCTCAAGGCAAAAGTCGATCGTAATAAAGTGTATTCCGCAGAAGATGGCATTGCTTTGGTGAAGGAAGCGGCTACCGCTAAATTCGACGAATCCATCGACGTCGCCATCAATCTTGGTATTGATGCACGTAAATCTGACCAAGTTGTTCGTGGTTCCGTGGTATTGCCACGCGGCACAGGTAAGTCGGTACGCGTTGCTGTGTTTGCACAAGGTGCAAATGCTGAAGCCGCTCTTGCTGCTGGTGCTGAAATTGTTGGTTTCGATGATTTGGCTGCACAAATCAAAGGCGGGATGCTTGACTTTGATGTTGTGATTGCTACGCCTGATGCGATGCGTGTTGTTGGTCAGCTCGGTCAAGTGTTGGGTCCTCGTGGCCTGATGCCTAACCCTAAGGTGGGCACTGTGACCCCTAACGTTGCTGAAGCTGTTAAAAATGCTAAAGCTGGTCAGGTTCAGTACCGTACCGATAAGGGCGGGATTGTGCATGCCACGATTGGTCGCGCATCGTTCGAAGCTGCTGCATTGCAAGAAAACTTGGCTGCACTGGTCGATGCTTTGCTTAAAGCGAAGCCTGCTTCTGCCAAGGGCGTGTATCTGAAGAAGATTGCCGTGTCTAGCACCATGGGTGTGGGCGCACGCGTTGATCAGGCTTCGTTTCTCGCCTAATTAAACTTTGGGCCAGTGCGTGGCTTTAGACCGCGTGCTGGATTGTCAAAGACCGCAGGAGCTGATGTATTCAGCTTAATCACCTTTTTGGTGTCATCCTGCGCAGATGGTGTACCCGGAGACAGGTTTTTTGTATGAATAATATTGTGCAAATTGCTCCTGAAATCAGGTCGCCGCAAGGGGGGAAGGGGAAGCCCGACCCAGTCCTAAACTGTAGGAGGTAGACCTTGAGTCTCAATCTTGAAGATAAGAAGGCGGTAGTCGCTGAAGTCGCTGCCCAAGTGGCTAGCGCACAGACGCTCGTTATCGCTGAATATCGGGGCATCGGGGTTGGCAGCATGACCAAGCTGCGCGCACAAGCGCGTGAGCAGGGTGTGTATCTGCGTGTTCTGAAGAACACACTGGTACGCCGCGCTGTCGCTGATACTGCATTTGCTGGCTTGGCTGACCAAATGGTCGGTCCACTGGTTTATGCCGTATCCGAAGACCCAGTTGCTGCCGCTAAGGTGTTGAATGACTTTGCTAAAGTCGATAACAAAATCGTCATTAAGGCTGGTGCCTATGATGGTCGCTTGTTGTCTGCGGCAGAAGTTGCTCAGCTTGCATCTATCCCAGGTCGCGAACAGCTGTTGGCGATGTTGTTGGGCGTTATGCAAGCACCAGTGTCGGGCTTTGCCCGCGCACTCGCCGCGCTGGCAGAGAAAAAACAAGCCGAAGTGGCTTGAATCGCACCCCGTTACTTTTGACTTAACATGATTTCTGGAGAGTATCCAAAAATGGCAATTACTAAAGAAGACATCCTCGAAGCCGTTGGTAGCCTGACCGTAATGGAATTGAATGACCTCGTGAAGGCATTCGAAGAGAAGTTCGGCGTGTCCGCAGCTTCCATGGCTGTTGCTGCACCTGCTGCTGGTGGCGCTGCTGCTGCTGAAGAAAAAACCGAATTTGACGTTATCTTGCTCGCCGCTGGTGAAAGCAAAGTGAACGTGATTAAGGTTGTTCGCACCTTGACCGGTCTGGGTCTGAAAGAAGCCAAGGATCTGGTTGACGGCGCACCTAAGACAGTTAAAGAAGGCATTGCTAAGGCTGATGCCGAAGCTGTCGTTAAGCAACTGATCGAAGCTGGTGCACAAGCTGAAATGAAGTAATCGTCTCCCTGACGATGTAGCAAAGGCTGGCGGAGTAATTCGCCAGCCTTGTTGCGCTTGTATTGCTAGTGAACCCTAGTTTGATTTCGTACATTTGATCGTACTGTAAGCAAATTTCCTCCCGCCAAGAAACCAAAAATAAGCTACGCGTGCGTGGCTCAGTTTTGTTTTCTTGCGCCCCCCACCTCGTTGGAGACTCCATGAGTTATTCGTTTACTGAGAAAAAACGGCTTCGCAAGAGCTTTGCGAAGCGCGCCAGTGTTCACGATGTCCCATCCCTGTTGGCGACCCAAATCGAGTCCTACAAAAGCTTCCTGCAACTGGACAAGGCGTTCAACGAGCGTGCTGTCCAAGGCCTTGAAGCTGCGTTCCGTTCGATTTTTCCGATTTTGAGCCACAATGGCTATGCCCGCCTCGACTTTGTGCATTATGTCTTGGGTGACCCCCCCTTTGACGTGCCAGAGTGCCAGTTGCGCGGCATTACCTTCGCAGCACCTTTGCGTGCACGTATTCGCCTGACCATCTTTGACAAAGAATCCTCCAAGCCGGGCATCGTCAAAGAAGTCCGCGAAAATGAAGTCTATATGGGGGAAATCCCTCTGATGACTGGCAATGGCTCGTTCATTATCAACGGGACAGAGCGCGTTATCGTTTCTCAGTTGCATCGCTCGCCTGGCGTGTTTTTTGAGCATGATCGTGGTAAGACGCATAGCTCCGGCAAGCTGCTCTTCTCCGCCCGCGTGATTCCTTACCGTGGCTCTTGGTTGGACTTCGAGTTTGACCCGAAAGACCTGCTGTATTTCCGTATTGACCGCCGCCGCAAGATGCCCGCTTCGATCCTGATGAAGGCCTTGGGCTATAGCGAAGAGCAAATTTTGGCGGAGTTCTTCTCCTTCGATAAGTTCTTCCTAACCAATGACGGCGTATACATGTCCTTGGTACCTTCACGCCTGAAGGGTGAAACCGCCAAATTCAATATCGTCTCGCCAGAAGGCAAGATGATCGTCGAAAAAGACAAACGCATCACCGCCAAGAGCATTAAAGACATCGAAGCCGCTGGTGTCACCCGCGTCGAAGTCTCTGCTGACTTGGCGGTTGGCCGCGTGCTGGCCAAAAATGTCGTCAATCCAGAAACCGGTGAACTGTTGGCGCGTGCCAACGAAGAAATTACCGACGAATTGCTCGCCAAATTTGACATCGTTGGGGTTAACGAAATCGAGACATTGTTTATCAATGATCTTGATTATGGTGGGTTCATTTCCAACACCATGCGTGCCGACGACATCCAAGACCAGCTGCAGGCCAAGGTCGCCATTTACCGGATGATGCGCCCAGGTGAGCCGCCGACTGAAGATGCTGTCGAAGCCTTGTTCCAGCGCCTCTTCTTCAATCCAGATGCGTATGACCTGTCCCGCGTGGGTCGGATGAAGTTTAACCGTCGCATCGGACGTGATGAAATTGTCGGCAAGGGTACGCTGTCCAACGAAGACATCGTCGCCGTCATTAAAATCTTGGTGGATTTGCGTGATGGGCGTGGCGAAGTGGATGATATCGACCACTTGGGCAATCGCCGCGTGCGTTCTGTGGGTGAATTGGCAGAAAATCAATTCCGCGCAGGGCTGGTGCGTGTTGAGCGTGCGGTCAAGGAACGTCTGAATCAGGCGGAATCCGACAACCTCATGCCGCATGACCTGATCAATGCCAAGCCGGTGTCTGCTGCGATTAAAGAGTTCTTTGGCTCTAGCCAGCTGTCGCAGTTTATGGACCAAACCAACCCGCTGTCGGAAGTCACGCACAAACGTCGCGTTTCCGCTTTGGGGCCAGGTGGTTTGACCCGCGAACGCGCTGGCTTTGAAGTCCGTGACGTGCATCCGACCCACTACGGTCGTGTTTGCCCAATCGAAACGCCTGAAGGTCCGAACATTGGCCTGATTAACTCCCTCGCGATTTATGCCCGCACCAACGAATACGGCTTCCTCGAAACCCCGTATCGCAAAGTGTTGGATGGCAAAGTCAGCAACGACATTGACTATTTATCCGCTATTGAAGAAGGCCGCTACGTTATCGCTCAGGCTAACGCCGAGTTGGATGACAACAACCTTCTTACGGATGAACTGGTGACCTGCCGCGAAAAAGGCGAAACTATTTTGGCTCTGCCAGAGCGCGTCCAGTATATGGACGTTGCCCCTAGCCAAGTGGTATCCGTTGCCGCATCGTTGATTCCTTTCCTTGAGCACGATGATGCGAACCGTGCCTTGATGGGTGCCAACATGCAACGTCAAGCCGTGCCGTGCTTGCGTGCAGAAAAACCCTTTGTCGGTACCGGCATTGAACGTGCGGTGGCCACTGACTCCGGCACCACGGTTGTTGCGCGTCGTGGCGGGCGGGTCGATTACGTCGATGCCAACCGTGTAGTGATTCGCGTTAACGACGAAGAAGCGCTGGCGGGTGAAGTGGGTGTTGATATTTACAACATGACCAAATACACCCGTTCTAACCAAAATACCAACATCAACCAACGGCCTATCGTGAAGGTGGGTGACCAAGTCGCCCGCAGTGACGTATTGGCAGATGGTGCCTCGACTGACTTGGGCGAACTGGCATTGGGTCAAAACATGACCATCGCCTTTATGCCTTGGAACGGTTACAACTTCGAAGATTCGATTTTGATTTCTGAGCGTGTGGTGGCGGATGACCGTTACACCTCGATTCACATCGAAGAACTGCAAGTTGTTGCGCGTGACACCAAGCTTGGCCCTGAAGAAATTACCCGTGATATCCCCAATCTCTCCGAACGGATGCAAGGGCGCTTGGATGAGGCAGGGATTGTGCATATCGGGGCAGAAGTCGAGCCCGGTGATGTCTTGGTGGGCAAGGTGACCCCAAAGGGCGAAACCCAGCTAACCCCAGAAGAAAAACTGCTCCGTGCCATCTTTGGTGAAAAAGCCTCTGATGTAAAAGACACCTCGTTGCGTATTCCTACTGGGATGCAGGGTACCGTGATTGACGTGCAGGTCTTTACCCGTGAAGGCATTGACCGCGATGAACGCGCCCAGTCCATTATTGATGAAGAGCTCAAACGCCATCGCCTCGACCTGAATGACCAAATCCGTATTTTTGAAGCGGATGCATTTAGCCGGATTGAGCGACTGATCGTGGGTAAGGTTGCCAATGGTGGGCCTAAGCGCCTTGCTAAAGGCTCGGTGATTGGGCATGACTACCTTGAGGGCTTGCCGACACGGCATGACTGGTTCGACATCCGCATGGCAGACGAAGACATTGCCAAGCAGTTGGAGCAGATGAAAGAGTCGCTGGCACAAAAGCGTGAAGAGTTTGACCTTAAATTCGAAGACAAAAAGCGCAAGCTGACCCAAGGCGACGAATTGCCGCCAGGCGTACAAAAGATGGTCAAGGTGTATATCGCCGTGAAGCGTCGTTTGCAGCCAGGTGACAAGATGGCCGGTCGTCACGGTAACAAGGGTGTGGTCTCCAAGATTTTGCCTGTCGAAGACATGCCGTTTATGGCCGATGGGTCACCGGTTGATATCGTACTGAACCCGCTGGGCGTGCCTTCACGGATGAACGTTGGTCAGATTTTGGAAGTTCACTTGGGTTGGGCTGCGAAGGGCTTGGGCCAGCAGGTTGACCGGATGCTGAAGCAGCAGCGCAAGGTGGATGAAGTCCGTGCCTATATGGAGCAGATTTATAACTCCAGTGGCCGCCCAGAAGACATCCAAGACCTGAGCGATGCTGAAATCATGGACTTGGCGCAGAATCTCCGTCGTGGTGTGCCGTTCGCAACGCCCGTGTTTGATGGTGCGAAAGAAGAAGAAATTAAGCACATGCTGTCGTTGGCTTATCCCGACGAAGACCCACGTTCGGCGAAGATGGGCTTTAACCCTTCCAAGACCCAATTGCAGCTCTATGATGGTCGGTCTGGCGAAGCCTTTGACCGTAAGACGACCGTCGGCGTGATGCACTTCTTGAAATTACACCATTTGGTTGATGACAAGATGCACGCCCGTTCTACCGGTCCTTACTCGCTGGTTACCCAGCAGCCATTGGGTGGTAAGGCGCAGTTCGGGGGGCAACGCTTCGGGGAAATGGAAGTGTGGGCACTGGAAGCTTACGGCGCGGCTTACACGCTGCAAGAAATGTTGACCGTTAAGTCGGATGACGTGGCCGGTCGAACCAAGGTGTACGAGAACATCGTCAAGGGCGAGCACAAGATTGAAGCCGGTATGCCGGAATCGTTTAACGTGCTGGTGAAAGAAATTCGCTCCTTGGGTCTCGATATCGACCTTGATCGCTACTAAGAACATGTGAGGAGCAAAGGGGTGGGCTGATACGTTTCAGCACCACCCTTCACTGCCTTACTGGAGATGTCATGAAAGCTCTGCTCGATTTATTCAAACAGGTCACACAAGAAGAAGAGTTTGACGCCATTAAAATTGGCGTTGCCTCTGCTGAAAAAATCCGCTCATGGTCGTTCGGGGAAGTTAAAAAGCCCGAAACCATTAACTACCGTACCTTTAAGCCCGAGCGGGATGGTCTGTTCTGCGCCCGTATTTTTGGCCCTATCAAAGATTACGAATGCCTCTGCGGCAAATATAAGCGTCTTAAGCATCGCGGCGTTATCTGCGAAAAATGCGGCGTTGAAGTCACGCTGTCTAAAGTCCGTCGTGAGCGCATGGCGCACATCGAACTGGCCAGCCCTGTTGCCCACATTTGGTTTTTGAAGTCGTTGCCTTCCCGTTTGGGGATGGTTCTCGACATGACGCTGCGTGACATTGAGCGCGTCTTGTACTTTGAAGGCTATGTGGTGACTGACAGCGGCATGACCCCGCTGCAATATAAGCAACTGCTGACCGAAGATGACTACCTCGACAAGCAAGAAGAATACGGCGACGAATTTACTGCCCTGATGGGGGCGGAAGCCGTGCGCGAACTGCTGCGCCGCCTCGACATCGCTGGTGAAATTGACACCTTGCGTCACGATTTGGCCAACACCAGCTCCGACACCAAAATCAAAAAAATCGCCAAGCGGCTCAAAGTGTTAGAAGCCTTCCAGCGTTCGGGCATCAAGCCTGAGTGGATGGTTTTGGAAGTCTTGCCCGTTTTGCCGCCCGAATTGCGCCCACTCGTGCCTTTGGATGGCGGTCGCTTTGCCACCTCCGACCTAAACGACTTGTATCGTCGCGTGATTAACCGTAACAACCGCCTGAAGCGGTTGTTAGAGTTGCGTGCGCCAGAAATTATCGTGCGTAACGAAAAGCGCATGCTGCAAGAAGCCGTGGACTCGCTGCTGGATAACGGTCGTCGTGGTAAGGCCATGACCGGCGCGAACAAGCGTCCGCTGAAATCGCTGGCTGACATGATTAAGGGCAAGGGCGGTCGTTTCCGTCAAAACTTGCTGGGCAAGCGCGTGGACTACTCCGGTCGTTCCGTGATTACCGTGGGACCAACCCTGCGCCTCCACCAGTGCGGTCTGCCTAAAAAAATGGCGTTGGAGCTGTTCAAGCCTTTCATCTTCCACAAGCTGGAAGTGCAAGGTCTGGCCAGCACCATCAAAGCCGCGAAAAAGCTGGTCGAGCAAGAAGTGCCCGAAGTGTGGGACATCCTCGAAGAAGTCATTCGCGAACATCCAATTTTGCTGAACCGTGCGCCAACGCTGCACCGTTTGGGGATTCAGGCTTTTGAACCCACCCTCATCGAAGGTAAGGCCATTCAGTTGCACCCGCTGGTGTGCGCGGCCTTCAACGCCGACTTTGACGGTGACCAAATGGCGGTTCACGTTCCCCTGAGCCTAGAAGCCCAGATGGAAGCCCGCACCCTGATGTTGGCCTCGAATAACGTGCTGTCGCCTGCTAACGGCGAGCCTATTATTGTGCCGTCGCAGGATATTGTGTTGGGGCTGTATTACCTGACCCGCGACAAAATCAATGGTCGTGGCGAAGGCATGAAGTTTTCCAATGTCTCCGAAGTGAGCCGTGCCTACGAGACACGCCAAGTTGAGTTGGCTTCGCGTATTTCGGTGCGGATTGTTGAGTGGGAAAAAGACGAGCAGGGCGAGTTTCAGCCGATTACCCGTCGCTTTGAAACTACAGCGGGTCGGGCGTTGCTGTCGGATATCTTGCCTAAGGGCTTGGGCTTCGAGCACATTAACAAGGCTTTGAAAAAGAAAGAAATTTCTAAGCTGATCAATGCCTCGTTCCGTCGTTGCGGTATCCGTGACACTGTGATTTTTGCTGACCAATTGATGTATACCGGTTTTGCCTTCTCCACCCGTGCGGGTATCTCGATTTGTGTAGATGACATGCTGATTCCAACCAAGAAGGTTGATCTGCTTGGCGCAGCACACAAAGAAGTGAAAGAGATTGAAGAGCAGTACCGCCAAGGTCTGGTCACGCAGGGCGAACGTTACAACAAGGTCGTGGATATCTGGGGTCGCTGTGGTGACCAAGTTGCCAAGGCCATGATGGAACAGCTGGGTAAAGAAAAAACAATCGACCGCGATGGCAATGAAGTCGATCAAGAATCGTTTAACTCGATTTACATGATGGCTGACTCCGGTGCGCGGGGCTCGGTGGCGCAGATTCGCCAGTTGGCAGGGATGCGGGGTCTGATGGCCAAGCCGGATGGTTCGATTATCGAAACGCCGATTACCTCTAATTTCCGTGAAGGTCTGACCGTTCTTCAGTACTTTATCTCTACCCACGGTGCGCGTAAGGGTCTGGCTGATACGGCGTTGAAGACCGCGAACTCGGGTTACCTGACTCGTCGTTTGGTGGACGTGACCCAAGACTTGGTTGTGATTGAGGACGATTGCCACACCGTACTCGGTGCTTCCATGAAAGCTGTGCTGCAAGGCGGTGATGTGATTGAAGCCCTGCGCGAGCGCATTTTGGGGCGTGTCGCTGCCATTGATGTGATTAACCCCACCTCCGGCGAGACGCTGTTTGAAGCAGGGACATTGCTGGACGAAGCGGCCGTTGATGAGATTGACGCGCTCGGGATTGACGAAGTTAAAGTCCGCACCCCGCTGACCTGCGAAACCCGCTATGGCTTGTGTGCAAGCTGTTATGGGCGTGACTTGGGTCGCGGCAAGCTGATTAACGTTGGCGAAGCAGTTGGCGTGATTGCTGCGCAGTCGATTGGTGAGCCTGGGACCCAGCTGACCATGCGTACTTTCCACATCGGGGGGGCTGCTTCGCGGGCAGCAGCAGCAAGCCAAGTAGAATCGAAGTCGAATGGCGTGGTGCGCTACTCGGCACAAATGCGTTACGTGACCACGGTGAAAAACCAGTTGGTGGTCATTGCCCGTTCGGGCGAGGTCGTGATTCAGGATGATGCGGGTCGTGAGCGCGAACGTCACAAAGTGCCATATGGCGCGACCTTGATGGTGCAAGATGGCATGACCCTGAAGGCTGGCCAAGTCTTGGCTACATGGGATCCGCATACTCGCCCCATCATTACCGAATACGCCGGTCGGGTGAAGTTCGAGAACGTGGAAGAAGGTACGACGGTTGCCAAGCAGCTAGATGATGTAACGGGCTTGACCACGCTGGTGGTGATTGACCCTAAACGCCGCGCGGCTGCTACCTCCAAAATGCTGCGTCCACAGGTTAAGTTGCTAGATGCCAACGGGCATGATGTCAAACTCTCTGGGTCGGATGCGTCGGTGAGCATTACCTTCCAAGTGGGCGCGATTATCACGGTGAAGGATGGGCAAGAGGTCGGTGTGGGTGATGTGTTGGCCCGTATTCCACAAGAATCGTCCAAGACCCGCGATATTACCGGTGGTTTGCCGCGTGTGGCCGAGTTGTTCGAAGCCCGCCCACCGAAGGATGCTGGGATGCTGGCTGAAGTGACCGGTACGGTGAGCTTTGGTAAGGATACCAAGGGCAAGCAACGCCTGATTATTACGGATCTAGATGGCAGCGCGAGTGAAACCTTGATTCCTAAGGATAAGCATGTGCTGGTGCACGATGGTCAAGTGGTTAACCGTGGCGAAGTGATTGTGGACGGTCCAGCCGACCCGCACGATATTCTGCGCTTGCAGGGTATCGAAGCCTTGGCGCGTTATATTGTCCAAGAAGTGCAAGAGGTGTATCGCTTGCAAGGCGTAAAGATTAACGACAAGCATATCGAAGTGATTATTCGCCAGATGTTACGCCGTGTCGTGATTACCGATTCGGCCGGCTCGTCCTTTATTACCGGTGAGCAAGTCGAGCGTGCCGAAGTGTTGGAGGCAAACGACCGTCTGAATGCAGAGAACAAGATTCCTGCGCAATACGGCAATGTCTTGTTGGGGATTACCAAGGCCTCGCTGTCTACCGACTCGTTTATCTCTGCCGCTTCGTTCCAAGAAACCACGCGCGTGTTGACGGAAGCCGCCATTATGGGCAAACGTGATGACTTGCGCGGGCTGAAGGAAAACGTGATTGTGGGTCGCTTGATTCCTGCCGGTACAGGGTTGGCCTACCACAATAATCGCCGCAAGCAAGCCTTGGCCGATGCCGCTTCAGAAAAATCGACTTCGGCAGATGCCGCTGAAAATGCCGCACATTCTGCTTAATGTGTAGCACCTAGAGAAAGAGCCAACCCTTTGTAATTCATCGGGTTGGCTCTTTCTCTTTCATTGACGCTCAAGAAAGTGTTCCCCTATAATGCTCGGTCTTTCCTTGCTGGATACTCATGGTCTGTCGGCAAGGAAGAGAGTGCGGGGGAGGTCTTTTTAGGCTGTCTCCACGTTGTAGACCTACCGCTGGGCAGGCGGAAAGTGATGTCTGCGGAGGGGCGGTAAGTGCTGGATGCGAGTGTATCTCAGCCAGCTCCCATGAAGCAGAAACCCCCGAAGTGAGTCAGACCATCCGGGTCTGAACACGGTAGGAATCCCCATTTCTCTGTGGCAGAGAAATGGGGAGGATGCCAATTTTCTAGGAAAAATAATGCCTACAATTAACCAGCTTGTTCGCAAGCCACGCACACCCGTGCGCGAAAGCAGCAAGGTGCCAGCACTTGAGGCTTGCCCTCAGAAGCGTGGTGTTTGCACCCGTGTTTATACTACTACCCCTAAAAAGCCAAACTCCGCTTTGCGTAAGGTCTGTCGCGTGCGTCTGACCAACGGCTTTGAAGTGTCTAGCTACATCGGTGGTGAAGGCCATAACCTGCAAGAGCACAGTGTTGTGCTGATTCGCGGTGGTCGTGTTAAGGATTTGCCAGGTGTGCGTTACCACACGGTTCGCGGTTCGTTGGATACCGCAGGCGTGAAAGATCGTAAGCAGTCCCGTTCTAAGTACGGTACAAAGCGCCCTAAGAAATAATGCGCATGTGCTGTACCCGCTAGGCGGCACGTTGCCGTCGAGTAAGTGGCATGTTAGTTGGCATGCCGAGGGTGGGTTTTCCACCCAACTGAATTGAATTTACTGAGGTTAAAATGCCAAGACGCAGAGAAGTACCGAAACGTGACGTACTGCCCGATCCAAAATACGGCAACGTCGAGCTCTCCAAGTTTATGAACGTCGTGATGATGGACGGCAAGAAGTCTGTTGCTGAACGCATCGTTTACGGCGCACTGGCTCAGATTGAGAAAAAAGCCGGTAAGAACGCGCTAGAAGTGTTTGCTACTGCAATTAGCAACGTGAAGCCTGTCGTGGAAGTCAAGTCCCGCCGCGTGGGTGGTGCTAACTACCAAGTGCCGGTTGAAGTTCGCCCAGCACGCCGTTTGGCACTGGCAATGCGTTGGTTGCGTGAATCCGCCCGCAAGCGCGGCGAAAAGTCCATGGACTTGCGTTTGGCTGGTGAGCTGCTGGATGCGGCTGAAGGTCGTGGCGGTGCCATGAAAAAGCGTGACGAAGTTCACCGTATGGCAGAAGCCAACAAGGCCTTCTCGCACTTCCGCTTCTAAACGTTTCTTATTGCTGAAAAGGCTGTCGCTGTGGCTAGAAAAACCCCCATTGAGCGATACCGTAATATTGGTATTAGCGCGCACATTGATGCTGGTAAGACAACAACAACCGAACGCATTCTGTTTTACACCGGTGTAAACCACAAAATTGGTGAAGTCCATGATGGCGCAGCCACCATGGACTGGATGGAGCAGGAGCAGGAACGCGGGATTACCATTACGTCCGCTGCAACAACGACGTTCTGGAAGGGCATGGGCCTACAATTCCCCGCTCACCATTTCAATATTATCGACACCCCAGGGCACGTTGACTTCACGATTGAAGTTGAACGCTCTATGCGCGTGTTGGATGGCGCTGTGATGGTTTACTGCGCGGTGGGTGGCGTTCAGCCACAGTCGGAAACCGTATGGCGGCAAGCAACACGCTATAAAGTGCCCCGTCTGGCTTTTGTGAACAAGATGGACCGTCAAGGTGCCAACTTCTTCCGCGTTGTTGAACAAATGCAAACCCGTTTGCGTGCCAATCCTGTGCCTATCGTTGTGCCTATCGGCGCAGAAGAAGGCTTTCAGGGCGTGGTTGACCTCCTGAAGATGAAAGCCATCATTTGGGACGAAGCCAGCCAAGGGATGAAGTTCGAATACGGCGAAATCCCGGCTGATTTGGTTGAAGTGTCCGAAAAGTGGCGCGAAAAAATGGTTGAGGCAGCTGCTGAAGCCAGCGAAGAAATGATGGACAAGTACCTCGAAGGCGGTGTGCTGACTGAGGAAGAAATTGTTTCTGGTTTGCGTGCGCGTACTTTGCGCTGCGAAATTCAGCCCATGCTGTGCGGCTCTGCGTTCAAGAACAAAGGCGTGCAGCGTATGCTGGATGCCGTGATTGAGCTGTTGCCTAGCCCGCTGGATGTACCTCCTATTCCAGGTGAACTGGAAGACGGTACTGCGGCTTGCCGCGAAGCATCTGATGATGCGCCATTCTCCGCACTGGCCTTTAAGCTGATGAATGACCCGTATGTTGGTCAGCTTACTTTCTTCCGTACCTACTCTGGTGTGGTGAAGTCTGGCGATACCGTATTGAACTCGGTAAAAGATAAGAAAGAGCGCATTGGCCGTATCGTTCAAATGCACGCCAATGACCGTAAGGAAATTGACGAAGTGCGTGCGGGCGACATTGCTGCTGCTATCGGTCTGAAAGATGTGACCACAGGCGAAACTCTGTGCGACCTCGATGCACCGATTATCTTGGAGCGCATGGAATTCCCTGATCCCGTGATTCACGTTGCGGTAGAGCCTAAGACTAAGGCTGACCAAGAGAAGATGGGCGTTGCACTGAACCGCTTGGCAAAAGAAGATCCTTCGTTCCGTGTTCGCACAGACGAAGAATCCGGTCAGACGATTATTTCCGGCATGGGCGAGCTCCACTTGGAAATTTTGGTTGACCGTATGCGTCGCGAGTTTGGCGTAGAAGCCAACGTGGGTGCACCACAAGTGGCCTACCGTGAAACCGTGACTAAGATTGTTAAAGACGTGGATGGTAAGCACGTTAAGCAATCTGGCGGTAAGGGTCAGTACGGCCACGCTCAAATCACGCTAGAACCGTCTGGTGAAGGTAACGGCTACAAGTTCTTCGATGAAATCAAGGGGGGTGTGATTCCTCGTGAGTTCATCCCATCGATTGATAAGGGGATTCAAAACACCCTGTCTAGCGGTATCTTGGCTGGCTTCCCCGTAGTTGACGTGACTGTTCGCCTCACCTTCGGTTCTTACCACGATGTTGACTCGTCGCAAATTGCCTTTGAATTGGCCGGATCGCTGGCGTTCAAAGAAGCGATGCGTCGTGCAAGCCCCGTGATTCTTGAGCCGATGATGGCTGTTGAAGTCGAAACGCCAGAAGATTACATGGGCGATGTGATGGGCGACTTGAACCGTCGTCGTGGCATCGTGCAAGGCATGGAAGATGATGGCTTGGGCGGCAAGAAAATTCGTGCTGAAGTGCCTTTGGCAGAAATGTTTGGCTATTCCACCGACTTGCGTTCCGCTACCCAAGGTCGCGCAACCTACTCGATGGAATTCAAGCATTACTCCGAAGCCCCTCGTAATGTGGCTGAAGCCGTGATGGCCAGCCGTAAGTAATTCCCCATTTCTCGCACGGCATTGCTTGATGCAGCCGTGCGAGAAACTCTTTGTATTTTGATCTTTACTTAAGGAATTTAGCTATGGCTAAGGAAAAGTTCGAGCGGACAAAACCGCACGTTAACGTAGGCACAAT
>OCVT010000517.1_pt1 | contig 15665 bp, 9 predicted proteins | sample 1539111 | NCBI WGS metagenome assembly OCVT01 (sample SAMEA3991482, study PRJEB22521) | metagenome | biome: anthropogenic terrestrial biome; feature: sewage plant; material: raw primary sludge | place: Sweden | collected 2012-09-26 | reverse complement strand
TGTGCTCTTCCGATCTCATATCCGTTCGAAATCTAGTAAAGGGATATTTCGAAGTTTAATAGCGCTGTTTAACACTAGAATCTCCTATAAAACAATTGACACAAATTTAAATTCAACAAACACCGTTCTCATGCAAATTGATCATGTTGTAAAGAACATTTCGGAATGTTATAAATCTGCTTTTAAAGATCTATCAATTAATGTTACCCAAAATATGCAATTTCATTCGTTCTTACAACGCATCATTGAAATGACAGTCAGCGGTTGTCCAATTACGAAATGTGATCCTTTAATCGAGTATGAGGTACGATTCACCATATTGAATGGATTTTTGGAAAGCCTATCTTCAAACACATCAAAATTTAAAGATAATATCATTCTTTTGAGAAAGGAAATTCAACACTTGCAAGCATATATATATATATATACACATATAGTTAATTAGTACTAATAATACATGAAATACTGACAGCTTATGATGCTGATAAGGAAAATATTGCCGCAAACTTTGTAATAAGCCAAAAGCACTAATCTCTTTTCCGTTAGCTTTCATAAAATTAGTGTATTTAAGTAAACCCCGGCCCAAAATATGCTCTCAAATTTGCTTCATCCTTCTGCTTTCTTATCCTTTCTACTTCTTCAAAGCCTCCCGATTTTTTCAGGTTTGAATTACCCACAAAATTTTCCAGTTCATCATCAAATTCATTACTAGCTTTAAGTTTTCTTTCCATCTCCCACATCTTCTCAGCCTTGTCAATAGCTTCGACCCTACTATCGTGGTCAGGGTTTAAAGATTGGACGGCCACCATAACTTGCTCCCTTACCTGATTAAATGTGCCCGGTCTCATAATAGGCAAAATAGGATTACTTTTTGATCTCGAAGGGTTTTTTTCTTGTTCTTCACAACATAACTTAATAAGATCGAAAGTTTCTAATGCCTTACCCAAGTCTTCCTTCAAATCTAAAATCAACTCTTCCTGCAACGTGAGAAACTGTTGTTCTTCACAGACCTTATCGAGCTCAGCTTCCCAAGTTTTTTTCCAATGTGGTTTTTCAGTATCAATAAACTCCTGTAGTTTAAGTACATCTGCTTGGGCATTTTCTAAATCCTTGGATACGGTTTCTAGCTTCTTTTTAGCGGGCTGAGACCTACGCTCAGCAACGTCTTTCCTCATAATTTCGATTACATCTTGCAAATCATCTACTTTACTTAGCAGAGTATCGGATAAATCACCGAGTTCGGTCTGTGATTTTTCCATGTACATTCTGTTGGAAGAGTTTTTGGCAGAAAATGATAAAGACTTAAAGTTATCGACCTTTCGTAAAATGTTGAAAATAGTCTCATTAATATTTGACCTATTAATATTATGCACTTGTTTTATTTTCCCCAATTCGTACTGAATATCTTTGATCGTTTTATCATCATCTTTCTTGTTTTGCCCCACAAGATCGTGTTTGTTAGCTTCAAGGCCAGGTTGTGGTAAAACTTCCATTTGCTTGCCGCTAATTGCAGAACCAAAACTCATTTCTTTTAAATGTCTTATTATATCATTCTGACTATTCGATATCTCCATCTTAACTGTGTCAATGAATTCCTTGATCGTATTATTTGGATTCTCTTCGAGCTTTAGCTCGATAACAAACCCTTCTTTAATATCGAGAAGATTTAGTTCCTCTAATTCATAGAATACTCCATATTGAGGATCCATAATATATATGTCTGGGAAGGAATTTGCTCCAGGAGAATACGCAAAGCGCTCAATAAATAGGAGCCTTAATGCGTTTTTTGTAGTAGGCAGTTGCACATGACACTTCTTTGTTTTGTCTCCTATCCTTAAAAATACTGGACAAGTTCCATTCATGGCTTTATCTGGCGAAGTTGTAACAACGCTTGATAATCTTCGTGGAGATGCACGAACATTCTCAATAGGCAATGGCGTTTTCGCCAATGGACTCGCCTTTGATACATCGTCAATGCTTTTACCCTTATTTTCAGCTGAATTAATGTTTCTATCATCATCATTGTTGTTATTTCCGTATAACTTTGACTTTCTTACGGTTTCCTCTAGATGCAACATCGAGGGTGAAGGTGTTGTCATGAGGCCGGCAGCCGCAGCAGCTTCTGTTGTAGACTGATTTGTCAATTTAGCCATATGGTAGGCAGAGTATCTCTTTGAGGCTCTCCTTTGTAAATTAGTTCCCTTCTTCAATTGTGAAAGTGCATCATCATCATCATCAGATGCGTTTGGAGCATTGTTAGATTTAAGGTTTTGTTTAATATTAGTTCTTGGTTTTGTCAATGTTGCCTCTGCTGACTGAGCAGAGGGTGTTCCCGTAGAAGTAGAATTCACTTTTTCCCCATAACTATTTTCGACTGAATCGCTTTGCCTCTGATCACGTACAATACTGCTTTTTCTGCTACTTAATGGAGTCCCCTCACGGGTCCCTTCACTACCCAATGAAAGGTTACTAGTAAAGGAAGGGTTTTGTTGATGATGTGATTTTACACTTATCCGATGCTCTTGCTGCATATTCTTCAAAATTGCTTGTTTAACCTTTAGTTTGTCTAAAAGTGTCACTATAATCTCTCTGATTTTTGGCAGATGTTTATTTAAAGTTTCATCAGATGGTGGTTCCCTCAATGTCACCTCCAATACACGTCTTAAAGCCATTGGCACATCACCAACATCTGACATGTCAACTTTCGCATGCATGAAGAATTTCGATACGACTTTGAAGTCATTGCCCAACTGAACGTATGCATCAGATACTAATCTTCCAGAGGTTGTCCCCTTAGACCATTGTGTTAATACCTGGAGGAGGTGCTTGGTGGACATCAGCAACTTTGTTACTGTCGTTTCAATACTACTACTGCTAGAAGCAGTTCTTTTAATCTTTGGGGTGCCATACGTAGGGTCATCCACGGCCATCTTCATCTAATTTTAAAATAATACGAGGATTACTACACCAATTTGGCAGCCAGCTTCTACTCTTTTTCCCTTTTCTTGGGTTTGTTTTGATGCCATTATCTCAAGAATGCATAATAGTAGAATAAAATTCGTTCAGCTCGGCTAGCGAGATATCTTCAAAGAGTAAAGCGCATCTGCGTGTAAAATTAAATTCAAGAAGTGAAAAGTCGAATAAAAGATAGGATTGTAGATTTGAAGTTTAGTGGTAGCGTCAGCAGATAAGCTTATGGATGTTGATGAACCGAATCCTATTGTGATATCAGATTCTGAGGCCACTGATGAGGAAATTAGTATCATATACGAACCCGAATTCAATGAAAATTATTTATGGGCAGAGGAAAACGTCCAAGAAGCAAGCAGATCACAGAAAATTGTCACTGAGAGGTTGAGCCTGGATTCCACTGCTGGAGAATCTTGTACTCCTTCCGTAGTAACTGATACACAAGTTACTACGGGGCTTCGGTGGTCTTTGAGGAAGAGGAAGGCTATTCAAAAGATGCCATACAGTTTAGAACGCATAAAGCATAGGCAGTTGCTAGAGGGCTATGATATCTCTAGTTTTGACAGCATTTCGAATCAGTTGACCTTACCGAAGAACGATTCTACAGTGATTCACTCAAATGATATTTTACTTACAAAGAGAACTGGTAAACCCTTAGATGAGCAGAAAGATGTTACAATCGACTCCATTAAACCCGAAAACAGCTCGGTTCAATCTCAAAGATATGATAGTGATGAAGAAATACCAAAGAAAAGGCATCGTACTTTTAAAGACCTCGACCAGGATATAGTATTTCAATCAGGTGATTCTACGGAAGATGAACAAGACTTGGCTAGTACAAATTTACAGAATACTCAAAATGACGAAGTAATATTTAGAGGAAGAGTATTGAATGTAAGAACTGGTTACCGTGGGGTCCTGCCAAGAGTTGCTTGGGAAAAGTCGTTGCAAAAGCAGCAGTCTTCAAAAGTCACGAAAAGAAAAACTCAATTATTGAACCATAAGGGTGTGGCTAAGAGGAAAATGAACAGAAGCGCCCATATTGAAGATGAAGAACAGAACTTATTGAACGATCTTATTGCACCTGATGACGAACTGGATATCGAGGAAAACGCCCCTCCAGATATATACTTAGGAAATCTTCCAGAGGATCGTGAGGCTAACGAAAAGGAATTAAAGGAATTGCAAGAATATTATGAGAGCAAGTATAGTGAAGACGCACAATCGGCTGGAACTTCTGGTTTTAATTTAAATGAGGAATACCGCAATGAACCAGTGTATGAGCTGGAATATGACGGACCTGGGAGCTGCATATCACATGTGTCTTATAAAGACCAGCCTATTATTTATTTGAATTCACGGCATTCAGATAGCGGATTTAGTGAGCAATACAATATATCTGCCGAAGATAATCAAAGTGTAATTTCCCTAGATGCTGCTGAAGAGCATAACGATGGTATAATTGACAAGATGTTGGTTAAACCTAAAAGAATTAAAGCAACCAATGATGCCAACTTTTTGAATACAAAAAGCAAGAGAGTGAGAAGATATAAGTACAAATATCGAAATTCTTGTCTGGCCCCAAGTACAAAAGCTATCAAAGTCGGAAAACGGTCAGCGCATAAATCTCATTTGGCAGCTAATAATCCAGTTTCATTTGTTTCTAAGAAGAATCATGTAATTGATGATTATTTTTTTGAAGAATTAGAATCTCAATCCCTAGAACAGGATGACAGCTCTTCTCTCAAGCCACAGAAAAAAAGAAGGAAGAAGAAAGCCCCTATATACTCAAGTTTCTCCGCTGATCTTGAATCGAGACGAAAACCAGTTTTCAATACTGTTGTAGAGGTTCCCACGAACCGATACGCTTTCACAAAGCCAAATGTACGTAATAGGGACAGCATTAATCATGACATGGAATTTGAGGAAGAAGACTCCAATCAAGAGCTTGGACCAATAATGGTCGTACTTGACTCAATTTTACTAAAAAAACCTTTTGAGCCACCTAATTTCTTCAAGATCCAGTTGTCAGACAAGAGTTTCTTGCTATCAAAATTGAATCCTGCAGATATAGCTACATCGTTACAGAAAATATTCAGAGTAATCATTGATAAAGGTATCACTGATACTGAACTAGTTCACTTTAACGAAAGCCTTATTGCTTTTTTGGTGCACCTTGACATGCCTGAACTATTCGACTTAATAGGTGAATTTCATCGTGAATTTAGATCGAAGGTCAATAGCTTGAGGAAAAAAGCTAAACCAATCCATTTTTTTCAAATTGCGGCATGCCAATTAATGTTTCTAGAAATATCAAGATATAACAAAATTTCAGCCGCTGCAAAATTCGACATGGATGTCAAACTCTTAGATCATATTGTCTCTTTCTTCAAATTACTTTCTGTCTGTTATGATTCTGTTATGAAAAATCCAATGCAATATCTGTACACAAGTTATTATATTCTCTCGGCTGTCGTTGATGTCATACATAAAAAGGAAGCTTTGTGGGATTTATTTCAAAAGCACCCCTTTTCGCCTCATATTTCACTGTTGCTGGTCAACATATTTCCTACGAAAGTCTGCCGCTGGCAGGTTTTGAGATTAGATTCTGAATTCCAACCCTTGAGTTCGGCATTTCGGTTCATCAATTATTGCATTGAGACTTGTAATTGGAATGTTACAAATTCTTTGATTCTTTCTCTCGATCGCATATTCAAACGGAGAAGATTTTCGGACTTTGAAGAAGAGTCTGATTTGTCACATAACAATAAGATAATTTATCCTCCAACGAATCAGCTTACGAGTCGATTAATGTTTAACAGATATTTGCATCTACTGACGTTGTGTGAATTGTCTAGTTCTGATACACAACGTGTGATACCGATGGGTGATATTTCTATGAATGATTCTCTATCTGTTTTGAAGAACCGCCTCAACCTACTAATTGTTCTAGCTACACGTTTTGATTTAAACTTAGAGAAGCGCTTCCAAGAGCTAACACGACCGTTATATAGTAAGGAATATTTAAACTTGCATACACAGAACACAGTCAGGACGATAACAACATTGATCATGCAGGCCAGCCTTTCATTCCTGGAAATCAGTCGAATCAAAAATCATCCATTCAGTGGAAAATTTATTGCGTCATTATTTGATAAACTAGTACTTCAACAACCTTCCATATCGGGAGTAACAGAAAATTTTTTGAAAGAATTCACAAATTTAGTCTCCAAAATGAAAAGAAAAAGCGTGAGTATGCTCAAATTTCTGTATCCTTCACTGGTGGCCATGTCTCAAGAAAATATATTCGAGTCGTCTTTTTTTTTATTATTACAGGTATATTTGAAGAGCTTAGATGTGCTGGGTCCAACTTGGGTGCAAAATTATCTCTTTCAGTTTATAAAGAGCAAGGCTCAAGAAAATGAAAGATGGATAGAATGCTATTGTCAGATCGGAAAATTCCTCGTAGATTCTGGTATATTTACCTGGTGGACTTTCTTTACCTATAACGGCTTAGATGCTGCATTACACTTTCAGCTTGCATTTCACTCCCTTATTATCGATTTCTGTGATACAGACTCTTTTGAATTACTGAAAAAACCGCTTTATTCCATTGCTTCTGATTTGCTGCTCATTTCCAAAGATGACGCTTTCTATCACTTTCTTTCCAATCTGTTGAAGAGGGCACATATCATAGTAGCAGATTTGAAACCTGTTTCCGATGAGAATGAACTCCTGCGATTGGCTTATATTTTTTCTAAAGCATTGAAAAAAAATGCATATCAAGATCTATTAGCTGTTTTCTTATCCCTGGCGAAAAAACATTACGATGAAGGGGACATCAGTAGAAATTTCTTGGCAAAATATCTCGAATTTCTTAACAAAAATTGCTTGACTGAGCTAAGAAATAATCAACTCTTCATCAGTCTAAGAAGGGAACTTGGTATTTCAAGTGATGAAGACGAAAAATGTGCGTTCTGGGACTCATTCAATGAAGCAGGTGATATACTTTCCAAAGCTGCATTTGTTGAAACCGGTATTGTTCAAGCCTGTTGCACTGGGAATGAAATTGATGGATATCTTGACAATTTAAGCACTTTATTCACCTCCACCATGTTAGAGAGCCCTTTTGCATTTTTTTCTGACCTGGTGATAGCACACATATTTGAGAACAGACCTTTTTTCGACGTGAATATCAAGAATTTTCTTCTATCTCACTTCATAGACCTTTTCAACAAGGTTTTAAAAATGAAATTCGAGCAGGTATCTCCTGATGAATTTGCTGAACTTTGCAAAGTATACAGGGCGTTATGTATTGAGTGCGCAACAGACGACACCTTTAATAGTAATAGTGATTTGATCGCCGCAAAAGATGCGTTTTTGGTATCTGTGTTGAGAATCGCAGATGGGTTTTGGGAGCATGACAAACTTTTGCAGCTAAGGATGCTTGATAGTAATATGAACATACCTAATCAGATTCCTCATACTACTTTGCAAAGTTCGCTATCTGCGATTGTAATAAAGATAATAGAAAGTAATATAGGAAAAATTGAGGCGTCTGAACCTTTCAAAACCTTCAAGAATACGTAAATTATACACATGTAATATAAGCATATTTAAAAATTCTCCGTAATGTATGTCATATATGTCAAGTTGCGAATTTGTCCAAATAGAAATAAGATCTATCAGTGTTGGTGATAAACATTGTGAATTCTTTTGGTAACGTGTATCTCATAGAAGTGCATGACTTTTTTTACGTTCTCTTTAGTCTTGATTTAGTTGCTTCTGCGTTTGTTAAATTTTTTGTCCTTCCCGTTTGATTAATAATACTTATAATAATACAATTCTGTAACAAGAAAAGCAAAGTTACTACATTCTCATTGTGGTTTCTAAGTCATCTAATCTTCTCCTGCCCCTTCTAGATAATCTATCAGTTTCTCTTTTCAATCTTCTTAAGTTTCTTTCTTTTTCAATTTCTCTCTTTTGTATTTCTTCTTTTGTTAATATTTCCACCCTTGGGCACCAATTGGAGCCCAGTTCATCAATATCCAGCCTTATACCAGATAAGTACCCAAATGCGGCATCGTTTGGGACATGGTCCTGAATCAAGTGGCCATCTACCCAGTCCTTCTTTATCTTCAAGATAGTTTCATGAAGCGATTGAGATATTAAAGGGATGAACTCTCTTGTTAAGCCAAGGTCCTGTACGATGGATGTAGCAAATCTTTCTGGAGTAAGTGATTTGTCGTTCAAGTTCCACTGGAAGTTATCTTCAAAAAATCTGTCTTGTAAGTTGCAGGTTAGGTTGATTATCACGTGGAGGTCAGACATTATCTCAGTGGCTGCAATATTTTCGAGGTCTTTCAACTGCTCTTTTATTATATTCGCAATTTGAGTTTGCAAGGTAGCGGAAGTCATATCAAGATCTTTACAGTATATAGAGGCAAATTCCTCGGGAGATATGGAGTCGTCATTGTAGTTCCAGAGAAACTGGTCTTTTATGGTATGACCCATATGTTCTATATCCAAAGTAATTGGTATCATGATTGCCTCTCCAGAATTGGCGTTTGCCTTCGTTTCTTGATCAGTGTTGAGTCTATATGGAGACACCACTTTTCCGTTAATGAAAGTATCTCTTATTTTAGGGTATCTCAATATGTTGAAGGGGTTGTGGTGTTGGTCTTGCAGATCCGGTAGAACGGCGTTTCCAATATCCTGTGCCTGCGCTTTGTTGCTCGGACCATTGCTGGCGTTGTTATTGCTATTCAAACCAGATAAAGATTCCACAACCATGTTTGAACCCGCATCGTATTTGTTGTTAGAGATAATACTATCAGCTCCATTCATGTTCTCTAGGACATTGTATTCGGAACCGTCCATGGTAACACCATTTGTAAGTGCCGGAGTATTTTCATGAGACACTGCATTATCTTTATAGTGTGTATCAGCATTGTTGAAATTAGAACCGTTCATATTGAATTCATCAAAGAGATCGTTGTCATATTCCGCATAGTTGACCACTTTAGCCCTTTTATGCTGCCTTGTTTGTTGAGCCATTGTAAAGATGGGGATACCATCATCTTCGTTTGTCAATCTGTTGTGAAAGTTAGAAATATAAGCTTGTGGAATAAGCTGGTTTTGGTGCGACATTGTGTGCTGCTATGTGCCTTTCTTCTTTCTTTTTTCAATGTACTTCATTCAATAATCTCTATTTGTCGTATTTTCTAAGTTTTTTTTTTTGTCAAAGTAGTCGCGGCGACTTTAAATGAGCAGATCATCATTTAGTAGACAAAAAGACACGGGACATCTTCTATCTATATAGTTTACATACTTTATTATGTGAAAGAGTCTTTCGAAATTGCAACAATGCTCGATAAATCTATGGGTCATGTGCTCTAGAATTCCTGTACATTAGCATCGGGTGCGTGTAGTTTTTGGGGTGATATGGCATTCTCCATCAACTTTTCCTTTTATTTAGCATCTTCTGTAAGTCAGATGCTACCTTTGCACTGCCGTGGGTCTCCTTGTGGCATATAAAGCATTTGGTGCCCTTTTTCATATCTTTGGCAAAACACGATCCACAAAAATAATGGCCACAGTTTGTGACCACTGGAGACTTGTAATCTTCCTTACAAAGAGTGCACTTAAACGGTATCTTTTCCAAGTCTAGAGTAACCGCTTTGGAGTCCTCTTTATCCGCATTCCATTCTTGGTTCAGCTTCCAGCCAGTCTTGAAATCATCCCTCGAGTGTAAGAACTTGCAGCTATCTCCGTAACCACAATATCCCGTCTGTTTGTAATCTTTGCAAACGTCGGGCTGAAAATCCATCAGCACCGTGGTCCGGATATTCGTTGGTTGGTTAATCTGTTTAGTGAGGCGTTTATTTTTACCGCTCATGTTCAGTACCAGCTCATTGTCATCACTAGGTCGCCTCTTCTTTGCCTTCTCAGCCAGCTCTTTTCTCTCAAAGTTTAGAAGATCTTCTTTAGTGCTGTCGTCGTTGACCGTTAAAGTGTATTTATCTAAATCCTCACCCTTTTTCTGTAGTTTACCTTCATGCTCATGTGAAAGTTGAAGTGTCCTGCTATTTCTACTCTTGGCTAAGCTCATGAGGTCACTGGAACCCTTTTCTTCATCGCTGGCCACTAGTTTCTCTTCGCTAAAATTAATTTTCTGCCTCTTTTTCTGGTTCTTTTCATCAGAAGAGCTTTTGTTCACTAATCTCTTTCTGAACATGAATACCTGGAGCTTTGATTAAGTGATGGAGCTTTCGATGGCTTTAGCTTGAGTCCACTTCAGATAGAGATGCGCATGGCTTTTTCTTATTATTCTCCGGTTGCACGGAAAGAAGCGGGAAGAGGACTAAAGGGTTTTTGGATCAGCTTCACAAAATATATATACTTGGATACGTTCGCTACTGAGGTAAAGTGGGCATGCAAGGTTGCAATTTAGGATTCGAGCTGTCTAGTTGATCCTCCGGAGTGTAAAAACTGATTTTCAATGAGTGATAACACAACTAACGTGCATGAGACTAGAGCCAAGTTTGCAGAGACGCTGCAACCGAGGATTGGTGGCAATACTACAAAAGTGATACGAGCTGCTTTGGAAAAGAACGAAGCTGAAAGCGGGGTGTCTGAGGATAATGATAACGGATCATTAGAGAAAGTTAACGTAGCTACTTCGCCGCTTTTGACATCAACACCGCCCACAATCTCAAAGGCGTTGGTGAAATTGTACCCTTATTTAATTCTCATTGACGAATTCCTAAACGTTGTTACATGGACAGGAAAGAATATTTGGAGCAGTGTTTTGATGCTGTGTCTCTTTATTACTACCGTTGAGTATTTTGAAACGCTGGTGAAGTACTTTGGACATCTTGCCATCATTGCTATTTTGTGGGGTTATTCCCTATTGGACAATTATATTGAGGGTACGTTGAGCTCCTCACCAACATTAGAAGATATTGCTCTCTTAATGAACAGAGTATCCTTGAAGTCAGATATTTTGCTCTCCCCCATGGTTAACCTTGGAACGCAAGATATTCAACGGCTTCTATATACTACGGTCATATTATCTCCAATATACGTGATGATAACCTGGCTACTTTTACCACCGAGAAGCTTGATGCTGATGGTGGGCATGTTCCTTTTAACGTATCACTCACCATGGTCTAAAGTAGCAAGAAGGCTTTTATGGAAGTTTAAGATTGTCAGGCTGCTTGTTTTCTACGTCACGGGTTTAGACCTTGGTGGAATAAATAAGGACCAGGGTATTTTTGCTACAGTGCAGAAGCAAGTGAAAAAGCTGGCATCAACAGAAAACAGTAATGGCGTATTATCCGATTCCAAGCCTATCCGTTTTACTTATGTTTTGTACGAGAACCAACGTCGTTGGTTAGGTATTGGATGGAAGCCTAGTATGTTGAGTTATGAGAGGACTCCATGGACCGATGAATTTTTGAATGAGGCTCCCTCTCCTGAAAACTTTCATCTACCTGAAGAGACTAACACTATGGTTTGGAGATGGGTCGACAAGACATGGAGGCTAGACATGACTAATGACGGTGCCATTCAAGTGCCCAATTCAAAGGCGAGAACTTCGGCAGATCCCTCCCCTGACGAGGGATTTATATATTACGACAATACCTGGAAAAAACCAAGTAAAGAAGATTCCTTTTCTAAATATACAAGAAGAAGAAGATGGGTAAGAACCGCAGAATTGGTCAAAACTTCAGACTTTGATGAAAGCGTGATAAATTCGAATAGAAATTCTGCCATTGAACAAAAGGTTGAAGAAAACAGCACGAATGGTTTAACCGCTGAGCAAGAGCTTGGGGGCAACAAGCAAGAGAAAGATAATGCGAAAAAAGTAGGACAGCCTACAACAGAAGAGACAAAAGAATTTGCCGAAGCATCAAACATCAACGAAGGCGAGTTTGAAAGAATATCCTCGACCGATGAAGAAGTTTTAAAATCTAGGGCAAGAGATCGACTGGCAAAAGTATTAGATGATACTGAAGAGAAAGAGCAATCAAATCCAACCATTGGTCGCGATAGCAAGAAGGCCGTATGATGCTCGCTCCCGTTTTTACCTTTACATAATATAATCTCTAATTTACTTTATTACGCAAATGGTAACTCCCTTTAAATAAACTTAAAAAAGAACGTATAGAACTCTCTTCTTCAATGAATAGTAATCCAATTTTTTTTATTAACTATACAACGTTATGACTTTAAAAATTAAAAAATATGTTTATGAGTAGTAAGAAAAACAAAAGGAAACAAAAACAAAAAAAGTTATAAAGCCTATTTCTACTTCCTGTATAACGAACACAAATGGATATTATTCTTTATGCGGATGGGAAAGTATTCTTAGTTTTTTTTGTTCCAGTCTCGTTATGATAACACTCCGATCATTCCTTATTTTTCTTATAATCTGTTAACCTTCAAAGTTGGTGGCAAAGATTGGATCAATTTCTTAGCCTTACCAGCATCGTTGATAACCAAAGTGTACAAAGAAGAAGAGCCTCTAACCTTGAACTTGGTTTGTCTGAATGGCTTACCGGCCTTGTTCAATTTTTTGTTAATCTTAACAGTGGCGGTCTTAACGTCAGCTCTTCTGGTCAATTCCAAAAATTGTTTGATGTCGGTGATTTCTCTAGCCATTTTTCCTTGATATTTTGTCGTACTATATTCAACCTGAAATAAAAAACTAACAGTTGAAATATTTCTACATTGAAATTAGAAAATTTAATTCTTTAGATTGAAGATTCAATATTGTGCAAAAGCGTACAGCAGCAATCACGACTCTACATGCCATAGAGCTTGGAAAACTCTCCATAATTTTCCACTCGAACGTATGATGCTCCGTCTATTTTTTTCAACAGTTGCACGGACGAGTCCTCCTTTTCGCAAGAGATTTTAATTGTGTGGGTTTATGAAAATGCACGGATGCATTTTCTCTAGATGAAAATTCCGTCTTGGAATAATATCGGAATGAGCTAAAAGAACACCAGTACGCGAATATGTGAGATGCCCTGTTTTGTCACATAACAGCGGCAGTTAATTTGGCGTCTTTTCTAGGAAGCGAGTTTATTTGGCAAGGCTATGATGTTTTATAATACTAATCACGCATTGCAACTTCACAAAGTAGTTGTGACATGTGGATGTAATAGCGTTACTTTTCTTTTTGTTTATTGCTATTTGTTTCTATTTTCTTTTTTTAAATCGCGCTAATACGTGGAAAAATGCGTAGAAGCCGGGAATGGGACGTGATTATGAGATCGTAACATGACTGCGAGCTAGAGAGCATTGGAAGAATTTGCTTTTTTGTTCAGTTCCCTACTCATATATTTGTTTCATAGAAGTCGTAGTATACGTGAGACAAGAGCACTTGAAAATAAATCTTGGATCTGCTGGGAGCGATATCATCAAGTAAAATAAGGGGGAAACCATATCAAATGTCAGGGTTCATTAAGAGCACGTTGCTTGGTCTAGGCCAAGATTACTTAGAAGATCAATATCAAGAGTTCGCAGAACAGCATTTCCAGCCAACCAGGGATCCGTTTTATGAAACGAATAAAGATGGTAAAAAGCACCGCCGCAGACTGCCATATTATTGCACTAAGGATGAAAGTAAAGCGTGGAAAAAGGTCCAAAACAAAGCCTGGCTGCATGACAAATCACTGTGCGGATGCTGTTGCTGGACAAACACTATAGGATGGGCACCATTACTTGCACTTCTACCGGTTATAGGACCCTTATTGATGTATTGGGTGCATGATAAGTTGATTGAATTGGCAGATGACAGGTATAAATTGCCTGCGGAAATCAAGGTGAAGATGCATGGTAATATCGTTATCGATTTACTTATTAGTTTAGTTCCTATTCTGGGAAGTGTTTTTGCATGGTTGCACGCATGTTCCACGAGAAACGCAGCTATAGTTTACAATTTTGTTGGAAAAAGGGCATTGGAAAGAAAGCAAGCGGAGCTCATGCATCAAAAAGAAGAAAATGAGAAACATTCCAATGCCAATACTGCACCTCCAGTAGTTGGTGGCAACAAAAATGTGAATGGAAACAGAAATAATAGTAAGATGTACAACAGACCGCCTGTGACAGCTCCGCCTGCACCAGCATACACGCGCAGTACTAACGGTCGCCCTCAAAGAGGTTACAGGTGAACAAACCGTCCACGGTAAGGCTACATTCTTATCAACCAATATGGGCAATCAAAAACTTATAATGTAAATTTTATTTTTTATCGTAAACATATATTTAAGAAGTAATATAAAGGATGTTTGACATGATCATTTTATATATGCATACACGTTATTGAAGTTATATGGTCGTTAAATCATTAAAAGGCCCGTTTCTTTGAAATATGCTAACGGAATCAAACCGGTCGGGTCGGTTAGATGTGGTATTGTTGCAAATCAGAAAGCCTTCTTTCATTGTTTTGGGAGTTAGAGCCCCTTCTGGTCTTGTTGAAGACTGTCTTAATTTCGCCAGAATCGATTAAGTCATTAATCTCATCGCCAGGCTTGCCCCAATTGCCTTTCCCATAGCCTCCTCTCTTGACGTGGTTGGGAGACTCCCCAAAGTTGCCGTTATGGGTGAAATACTTTGGGTTAGACTTTGCTTCGTGGACTGTCCATTTGCTAGTTCTGGTCATGTTTGAATTGTGTTTGTGTTAGAAATTTGTGTGCTTTAATGTTATGTTATAATGAAATCTTATTAGATTTATTTAACGTTTTTGCTGTGCTTATAATAAACATTACATAATAAAAGGAGTAGAAGAAAGTGGTAGAGAGGAGCACAAATCTACCTGCCAGAACTCTCTCTTTATATATATTTCCAGTGGTGTCTGGATTACCTACCTCAAGCCATACCATATCCATACCATATCCATAAACGCCTACAAAATTTCTACCCCAATCCAGCAGCTTCTATCACTATCTCGTATACCACCATAGGCACCACCACTGTTTGTGTAAATTTACTCCTGAGGGGGGGGTGGCTCAACGCGGTGTAGGCTTTCTTCCCGCACAATCCGATGAAACCCCACAATCGCCTCCGTCTCTTCCACTGTGCACGGCGCTAGCTCAACATCTTCCCCGCCACATTTACTGTGGCAAAAAAGGTGCATAATCTAAAAAAACATACGTATGAGAATGGAAAGGGCAAGATAATATCGGACCGTAGTGAGTCACTTGCTTTTGGTATTGCAACCAACTGCCGCCCCTCTTCCCGCTCTTGCACCAAAACGCTAAATGCCCATTGTGATGGCTCATCCACCCTCACGACGAAGTAAGACCCGGGGCACAAGAAAATACGAGATCATAACAGTTCGAGTCCGTTTATTGTGTGCGGTGTTGGTACGCTTTTTCGTGAGGTGTACTACCATTTATGAGAGTCGTTTTAGGAGCTGCCATGAAAGATATGTATCTTGTTGATGAAATGTAAAAATTTGCAGAAATTGCACTATTCCGTTTATTTCATTGTAAATTAGGTGTTAATATTAGGGGTGCAAAATATACTAGAAGTTCTCCCTCGAGGATATGGGAATGCGCAAATGGGCATTTGATGTGACACAAAATTTGGACAATATAACGATTCATTTTTAGATCGTTGTTCAACCGTCCCAGTGGCCGAGTGGTTAAGGCGATGCCCTGCTATTTCCTCAGAAAAGCAAT
>OCVT010000498.1_pt1 | contig 15886 bp, 12 predicted proteins | sample 1539111 | NCBI WGS metagenome assembly OCVT01 (sample SAMEA3991482, study PRJEB22521) | metagenome | biome: anthropogenic terrestrial biome; feature: sewage plant; material: raw primary sludge | place: Sweden | collected 2012-09-26 | reverse complement strand
TGGAGTTCAGACGTGTGCTCTTCCGATCTAGGCTGTACCTGACCACCAGCAGGGCGATAGTGTGGAGGGCTAGGGCTGGGGCGTTGCCCCTCGGGGCGGGCAGGGTCTGGCCGGTTAAACCCAGGGGGCTGCCGATCGTAGGGACGTATTACAGGGCGATGATGGTCGGTATCGGCGGGGTGATAGCCCAATTGCTGGTGGGTGTTGGGGTTTTGATAGGCAACACCACGGCGGTGAAGCGGGTTGTGCTGCCATGCGGGGTGACCGTTTATGCTAATAAAATTGATGTTGTTGTGGGGGCGATTGCGGTAGGCAAAGTGGTGGTGCCCCCAGTTGGGGTGCATGTTGTCAAAAATAGAGTGGATGATGGCCACACCCGCGCCAAAAGCAATCCCTGCAGCCACCACTTGCCCAAAAGAAGGTGGGCGATACAGGGGTGGCGGTTGCCAAAATAGTGGCGGATAGGCTGGCCAGTCCCACGCGCCATACACCACGTTGGGGTTGTAGTACGGCACATGAACCACTTGGGGATTGGCGGGCTGAATCACAATCGCGCTGCCCTGCTGCACCACATTTTGCTGGGCGGTATTTTGCAGCGAACCCTGCGCCTGCGCCTTTTGCCGCAAGCTCTGTACTGTGTCCATCACCTCCACTTGCTGCGCTAAAAACGCATCGCCGAGCTGCTGTGTCCATTCGAGGTTATCGTGCATCATGGTCAGCACCGAAGGAAATTCGGCTAGGGCTTTGACGCTGGTATCCCATGGTTTGTCTTTGACCATGTGGGCAAGACTATTGCCTTGGCGGTTGGGATTGGCCTTTATAAACTGCTCGGCCTGAATCACTTCCAGCGGATAGGTCGCCGCCACCAGTACCTGCGTCAACAAGGGGTCGGGATAGAGTGCGATGGGGGCGAGTAATTGGTCGAGCACCGCTTGCCCATAGGGCTGCTGCGCCGACATCGTTTGCGCCTGCGCCACGGGGAATGCCGCACTGGGCAAGCCCGTCCACAGCACACAGGCCACCACTGCGCCTAGCCACTGCCGATACCGATAAACCATGATGTCCCCCTTGTTGTATCTACACATTAAAACACTGCATCCCTTGGGTGGATAGGTGACATTAAAGACCGGAGATTCCTACGGTCCTCAGGCGCGGCATTGTGTCGCGCCTGAATCGCTGCGGTGGGCTCCTCTGCTGCTGACGGCATAGCCGCACCATTCACTTCACAGGCTAACTGGGCGTGTCCCTCCCATCCTTTAAAACGTATTCAAAATCGGCGAGACTCGGGTAATCCTGCGTTGAAATGCCCCAAAAAATGCGGATGGATTCAGTTCCAACGGCGTTTTTTGGGGCATTTCGCCTTGGCAACCCCTGCGCCCTTGAGATCGTAAACAGCTTCTAACGCTCGTCCGCTGCCCTTCAACCTGATAAATTGCAATTTTTGCGATTTAAACCGACTTTATGCGACCCAAACCACTGCTACCGGAGTACTGCCATGACGACTGAACCGTGGATTTCGGTCGCTCAGATAGCCGAGCATCTGGGCGTAACCCGAGACTCAATTTACCGCTGGATCGACCGCAAGAACCTGCCTGCACACCGCGTGGGACGACTGTGGAAGTTCCAAGTGTCCGAGGTAGATCAATGGGTACGTTCAGGCGGTGCCGATGAAGACAAATTAAACGATTTGACAGGAAACCAAGCATGACCAGCACCCAACAACGCGCCGCCCTACAAAGCCAAATCTGGAAAATTGCCAATGATGTCCGAGGTGCCGTTGATGGCTGGGACTTCAAGCAATACGTACTTGGCAGCCTGTTCTACCGCTTTATCAGCGAGAACTTCGCCAGCTATATCGAAGGTGGTGACGATAGCGTGAACTATGCCGCGCTGCCCGATAGCGTCATCACCGCAGACATCAAAGACGATGCCATCAAGACCAAGGGTTATTTCATCTACCCCAGCCAGCTTTTTGCCAAGGTCGCGGCCAGTGCCACCGCCAACGAAAGCCTGAATACCGATCTAGCCGCCATTTTTGCCGCGATTGAAAGCTCCGCCAACGGCTACCCCTCGGAGCGCGACATCAAAGGCCTGTTTGCCGATTTCGACACCACCAGCAACCGCCTTGGCAACACCGTCGTCGATAAAAACACCCGTTTGGCTGCGGTGCTCAAAGGCGTGGCTGGGCTGGAATTTGGCGATTTTGAAGGCAACCATATCGACTTGTTTGGCGATGCCTACGAATTTTTAATCTCCAACTACGCCGCCAATGCTGGTAAATCCGGCGGTGAGTTTTTTACCCCGCAGCATGTGTCCAAGCTGATTGCCCAGCTCGCCATGCACCAGCAGACCAGTGTTAACAAGATTTATGACCCCGCCTGTGGCTCCGGCTCGCTGCTGCTGCAAGCCAAGAAGCACTTTGACGCTCACATCATCGAAGACGGGTTTTTTGGGCAGGAAATCAACCACACCACCTATAACTTGGCGCGGATGAACATGTTCTTGCACAACATCAACTACGACAAGTTCAACATCCAGCTCGGCAATACCCTGCTCGCCCCGCATTTTGGCGACGACAAACCCTTCGATGCCGTCGTTTCCAACCCGCCGTATTCGGTGAAATGGATTGGCAGCGACGACCCCACGCTGATCAACGACGACCGCTTTGCCCCGGCGGGCGTGCTCGCGCCCAAATCTAAGGCCGACTTTGCCTTTGTGCTGCACGCCCTCAGCTACCTTTCCCCCAAGGGTCGTGCGGCCATCGTCTGCTTCCCTGGTATTTTTTACCGTGGCGGTGCCGAACAAAAGATTCGCCAATATCTGGTGGATAACAACTATGTGGAGAGCGTGATTTCGCTCGCGCCTAACTTGTTTTTTGGCACCACCATCGCCGTGAATATTCTGGTGCTGTCCAAGCACAAAACCGACACCAAAACCCAGTTCATCGACGCCAGCGGCCTGTTCAAGAAGGAAACCAACAACAACACGCTGACCGACCAACACATCAAAGAGATCATGCAGGTCTTCGACAGCAAGGCCGATGTCGCGCACTTCGCACTATCGATGAGCTTTGAAGCCATCGCCGCCAACGACTACAACCTGTCGGTCAGCAGCTATATCGAAGCCAAGGACACCCGCGAAGTGGTGGATATTGCCCAGCTCAATGCCGCGCTAAAAATCACCGTGGCCAAGATTGACCAGCTTCGGAAGGACATTGATGCCATCGTGGCGGAGATTGAAGGAGAGGCTGCATGATTCTGGCAAACAAGCTGAATATCACCGAGCAAATCGAGTTAGCCAAGGCCGAAGAAAAAATCAGCAAACAAAAAGCCAAGCAGCTTTTTGATTCTGGCGATATTCACAAAGTTAAGATTGGCAAATTTGCTGGGCTTGCCTTTATTCACGCCTACTTATTTGATGAGATTTACCCCTTCGCTGGGCAAATTCGTGACGTTAATATCGCCAAGGGAAATTTTCGTTTTGCCCCTGTTATGTATCTGGAAGCGTCACTTAAGCACATTGATGCCATGCCCCACCAGACGTTTGAGCACATCATCGAGAAATACGTAGAAATGAATGTCGCCCACCCCTTCCGCGAAGGCAATGGCCGCGCCACCCGCATTTGGCTGGATTTGATGCTTAAAAAAGAAATCCGGCAGGTGGTCGATTGGAATCAGGTCGATAAAGAAGACTACCTTTCTGCCATGCAACGCAGCCCTGTCAAAGACTTGGAAATCAAGGTATTGCTTAAACATGCCCTTACTGACCAAATTAACGACCGCGCTTTATTTATGAAGGGCATTGATGTCAGCTATTACTACGAAGGTTATAGCGAATTTAAGATTGAGATGCTGTAAGTAATTTATTTTAAAAACATTATGTTAGCTAAAAAACAACCCCCTCTAACTCTCCCTTGGCAGGGGGAGGGCTTTACGATTTTATATTACCATGACATGGCGCAAAAAATACCCACCCCTGTAAACGGGATAACTTGATAGCCACAACCCTCTTCTGCAAAGAAAAGCACCTAACAGTCCCCTCCCCTGCGAAGGGGAGGGTTAGGGTGGGGTTACTTAACTAGACGAAAAATGATGAATAACACAAAATTTATAGAAAAGCTGCTGGATGGGGTTGAGGTGGAGTGGCTGGCGCTAGGGGATGTAGCCAAGTACTCTGACATGCGCATCGATTGTACTGGGATCGATGAAAAGAACTATGTAGGCGTTGACAACCTTCTCCAGAACAGGGCGGGAAAAACGAACTCAACTTATGTCCCTACTGAGGGTCGCCTGATTGAATATCGCCTAGGTGATATCCTGATCGGAAATATTCGGCCCTATTTGAAGAAGATTTGGCTCGCAAATCAGTCTGGCGGCACAAATGGCGATGTGCTTGTTGTTCGCCCCACGCATGAATCGTTGAGCTCTGGTTACTTGCACCAAGTACTCACCGATGAGAACTTCTTCGCCTACAATATGCAGCACGCCAAAGGGGCAAAAATGCCTCGTGGCGACAAAGCAAAGATACTCGAATATAAGTTTCCCATCCCCTGCCCAGAAAACCCAAAAAAATCACTTGAAATTCAAGCCGAAATCGTCCGCATACTGGATACCTTCACCGAGCTGACCGCCGAGCTGACCGCCGAGCTGACCGCCGAGCTGACCGCCCGCAAAAAACAATACAACTACTATCGCGACCAGTTGTTGAGTTTTGAAGATGAGGAAGTGGAATGGAAGGCGTTGGGCGAAATCGGCATTTGGTACGGAGGAGGAACTCCATCGAAAAACCATCCAGAATACTGGGAGAATGGCACAATTCCATGGATCTCGCCCAAAGATATGGGGCGGCCAATCATTGACTCTAGTGAAGACTATATTACTGAGGATGCAATTAGAAAATCTTCAACAAAACTCATGCCGGCTAATGCTATCGCTCTTGTGGTTCGCTCAAGTATTTTGGATAAATTTTTGCCTAGTGCGTTAATTTCCGTGCCTGCATCATTGAATCAAGATATGAAGGCGGTTATTGTGCAGGATGGCATTTTAGCCGGATACATTGCGCATGTTATTCGATCTAGAGGGAGTGATATTTTGCGAATGGCTAGAAAAACTGGTGGTTCGGTTGCTTCCATCGACAGCAAAAAATTATTCGCTTTCCGAGTGCCGGTTCCTCCTCTAAATGAGCAAGCTCGAATCGTCGCCATCCTCGACAAATTCGATGCCCTCGCCAACTCCCTCACTGAAGGCTTGCCGCGCGAAATCGAGCTACGGCAGAAACAATACGAGTATTACCGCGATTTGCTATTGAGCTTTCCAAAACCAGGCACCGTAGAGGTGTGAGATGAGCAAGACGCTGACTGAAATTGCGCAGCAGCTGAAAGCGGCCAACAAAAAGGTGCAGTTGATTTATGCCTTCAATGGCACGGGTAAGACACGCCTGTCGCGGATGTTCAAACAGGAAATTGACCCCAAGCCAGAAGGTGATGATGATGCGCCATCATCGGAGTTGGCCGACAAAAAAATTCTTTATTACAGCGCCTTTACCGAAGACTTATTTTATTGGGATAACGACTTGGGACGGGATGCCGAGCCGAAACTGAAGATTCAACCCAATGCTTTCACCACATGGGTGTTGGAAGAACAAGGCCAGGATCAAAGCATCACCACCACCTTTCAGCGCTACACCAGCGATAAGTTGACGCCACATTTCAGCGCGGACTTCTCGTCGGTCAGCTTTTCGTTCACGCGCGGAAATAATCAGCCAGAGCCCCATATAAAAATCTCCAAAGGTGAAGAAAGCAACTTCATCTGGAGTGTTTTCAATGCATTGCTGGAGCAGGTGATTGCCGAACTGAACATCGCTGAAGTGGCTGAGCGCTCCACCGATGTTTTCAACAATCTGAGCTATGTCTTTGTTGACGACCCCGTCAGCTCACTGGATGAAAATCACCTGATCGAGCTGGCGGTCAACCTGGCCAGCTTGATCAAATCCAGTCAATCCGAGCTGAAGTTCATCATCACCACACACAGCCCGCTGTTCTACAACGTGCTGTTCAATGAGTTAGGCAACAAGACCTGCTATCTGCTGGAGCGTTTTGAAGACGGTCATTTCGCGCTGACGGAAAAACAGGGCGATTCCAACCAGAGCTTTTCCTATCACCTGCACCTGAAGCAAACCATCGAGCAGGCAATTGCGGACAACAAGGTTGAACGGTATCACTTTACCTTGCTGCGCAATCTCTACGAAAAAACGGCCAATTTTTTGGGCTACCCCAAGTGGTCTGAGCTTTTGCCTGATGACCGGCAGCTGTACCTGAACAGAATCATCCAATTCACCAGCCACAGCACGCTGTCCAATGAGGCCGTTGCAGAGCCCACGCCAGCAGAGAAAGCCACGGTCAAGCTGCTGCTGGATCATTTGAAAAAAAACTATGGCTTTTGGCAGAAAAAATAAGCCATAAGGCATGAGCAAGATGCCCGCAGCAGTGGCTGTAATCACCACACGCAACGGTCAATAGGCATGTCGACGGGAGTTGTCACCCGCATTCCAAGGCTGGCACGACACACGAGGGAAACAATGTCCACCCACCCAATCACTTTGCACAATCAAACGACAGAATTTTTGCTCTATACCGCACCCAACGGTGCCATCAAGGTCGAGGTGTTGCTCAGCAATGAGAGCATCTGGCTGACCCAGGAGCGCATGGCGGAGTTGTTTGGCGTACAGCGCCCAGCAATTACCAAACACCTGAAAAACATCTTTGAAAGCAAGGAGCTGGAAGAGGAAGTGGTATGTTCCATTTTGGAACGTACCACTGAGCACGGCGCTATAGCAGGCCTTACCCAAACCCAGCAGGTGAAGTACTACAACCTGGATGCGGTGATTTCGGTGGGCTACCGAGTGAATTCGGCGCAGGCCACCCAGTTTCGTATTTGGGCCACCCAGCTGATTAAAGAGTACATCATCAAGGGCTTCGCCATGGATGATGAGCGGCTCAAAAATGGCCGTTACTTTGGCAAGGACTATTTCCGCGAATTACTGGAACGGGTGCGCTCCATCCGTGCCAGCGAACGGCGAATTTATCAGCAGATTACCGATATTTTTGCGGAATGCAGCAAAGATTACGATCCAAAATCTGAAATCACTCGTCTTTTTTACGCCCATGTGCAGGACAAGTTTCATTTTGCGATTACAGGCCACACGGCAGCCGAAATCATTTTGCTAAAAGCCGATGCCAGCAAGCCCTTGATGGGCATGAGTACCTATAAAAACGCACCAGATGGGCGGGTGCTGAAATCTGATTCGCTGGTGGCCAAAAATTACTTGAGCGAAGAGGAAATCAGGAAACTTGAGCGGACTGTTTCCGCTTTTTTTGATTACATCGAGGGCATTATCGAGCGGCGCACTACCTTCACCATGGAGAGCTTTGCCGAAAGCGTGGACAAGTTTCTGTCCTTCAATGAATACCGGATTCTGGACGGATACGGAACGGTCAGCCGAAAGCAGGCCGAACAAAAAGCCGCTGCAGAATACGAAAAATTCAACAAGCAGCAGCGCATTGAATCTGACTTTGATCGTGAAGTAAAAAAACTGCTCAAAAATAAGGGCGCGGAAGAATGACCGACTACAAAACCATCGCCGAATCCAATAGCTTTATCGTTCTCGACACATACACCCAAGAATGGAAAGCAACCGAAAGCTACCAAAGCGAATACGACCTAGAGCGCGAGTTTATTCAGGATTTGCAAAATCAGGGTTACGAATACCTGCCCAGCCTGAATGCGCCTGATGCTTTGCTCGAAAATGTGCGCGTCCAGCTGCAAGCACTCAATAACGTGCAATTTACTGGCAGCGAATGGCTGCGATTCGTCGAGTCTTGGCTGGACAAGCCCAGCGATGGCATCGTCGAGAAGACCCGCAAGATCCACGACGACTACATCCACGACTTCGTCTTTGACGACGGGCGCATCCAGAACATCTACCTGCTGGACAAGAAGAACGTCACCCGCAACAAGGTGCAGGTGATCCAACAGTTCGAGCAGACGGGCACGCACGCCAACCGGTACGACGTGACGATTCTGGTCAATGGCTTGCCACTGGTGCAGGTCGAACTGAAGAAGCGCGGCGTGGCCATCCGCGAAGCCTTCAATCAGGTACACCGCTACAGTCAGGAGAGCTTCAACAGCGAGCAGTCCCTGTTCAAGTATCTACAGCTGTTTGTGATCTCCAACGGCACCGATAGCCGCTACTTTGCCAACACCACCCAGCGCAACAAAAATAGCTTCGACTTCACCATGAATTGGGCAAGGTCGGATAACACCCTGATCAAAGACCTGAAAGACTTCACGGCCACTTTCTTCCAGAAGCACACGCTGCTGAATGTGCTGCTGCACTACTCGGTGTTTGATGTCAGCAATACGCTGCTGGTGATGCGCCCGTACCAGATTGCCGCAACAGAACGCATTTTGTGGAAGATCAAAAGCAGCCATCAGGCCAAGAACTGGAGCAACACCGAAAGCGGCGGCTTCATCTGGCACACCACCGGCTCGGGCAAGACGCTGACCAGCTTCAAGGCGGCGCGTCTGGCCACCGAGCTGGACTTCATCGAAAAAGTGTTTTTTGTGGTAGATCGCAAGGATCTGGATTACCAGACCATGAAGGAATACCAACGCTTTTCGCCGGACAGTGTCAATGGCTCAGACAGTACGGCGGGCCTGAAACGCAATCTGGACAAGGATGACAACAAGATTATCGTTACCACCATCCAGAAGCTCAACAATCTGATGAAAAGCGAGGCGGACTTGCCGATCTACGGCAAGCAAGTGGTGTTCATCTTTGATGAGTGCCACCGCAGCCAGTTTGGCGAAGCGCAGAAAAACTTGAAGAAAAAGTTCAAGAAATTCTGTCAGTTTGGCTTTACCGGCACGCCGATCTTCCCGGATAACGCCTTGGGTGCTGAGACCACCGCCAGCGTGTTTGGCCGTGAGCTGCATTCGTATGTGATCACCGATGCGATTCGAGACGAGAAGGTGCTGAAGTTCAAGGTGGATTACAACGATGTGCGTCCACAGTTCAAAGCCCTCGAAACCGAGCAGGATGAGAAAAAACTGAGCGCGGCGGAGAACAAGCAAGCGCTGCTGCACCCTGAGCGCATCCGCGAAATCACCCAATACATCTTGAACAATTTCCGGCAAAAGACCCACCGCCTTCATGCGGGCAATAAAGGGTTCAATGCGATGTTTGCCGTCAGCAGTGTGGACGCAGCCAAGCTGTATTACGAGAGCTTCAGGGATCTGCAAAAGAGCTGCGACAAACCGCTGAAAGTGGCCACCATCTTCTCCTTTGCTGCCAACGAAGAGCAGGGCACGATTGGCGACATCCAGGACGAGAGCTTTGATGTGTCGGCCATGAACAGCAGCGCCAAGGAGTTCTTGAACGCGGCGATTGCTGACTACAACGCATTGTTCAAAACCAACTTCAGCGTGGACAGCAATGGCTTTCAGAACTACTACCGCGATCTGGCCAAGCAGGTCAAAGCCAAGGAAATCGACCTGCTGATCGTGGTGGGCATGTTCCTCACCGGTTTTGATGCCCCCACGCTGAATACGCTGTTTGTGGACAAGAACCTGCGCTTCCACGGGTTGATGCAGGCGTATTCGCGCACCAACCGTATCTTTGATGCCACCAAGACCTTCGGCAATATCGTCACCTTTCGCGACCTTGAGCAGGCGACCATTGATGCCATCACTTTGTTTGGTGACAAGAGCACCAAGAACGTGGTGCTGGAGAAGAGTTACAAGGAGTACATGGAGGGCTTTACCGATGCTGCCACTGGCGAGGCACGACGGGGTTTCATGGATGTGGTGGCAGAGCTGGAAACACGCTTTCCCGACCCCGCCGCCATTGAGAAAGAAGCCGACAAAAAAGCGTTTGCCAAGCTGTTTGGTGAGTATTTGCGCGTGGAAAACGTGCTGCAAAACTATGACGAATTTGCCAGCCTGAAGGCGTTACAAGGCGTCGATATGACCGATGCGGCAGCGGCCGAGGCGTTCAAGGCCAAGCATTATCTGAGCGATGACGATCTGACTGCACTGCAAGCCATCACGCTCCCTGCCGAGCGGAAGGTTCAGGATTACCGCTCGACCTACAACGATGTGCGCGACTGGCTGCGCCGTGAAAAGGCTGGCGCTGAGAAGGAAAAAACCACCATCGACTGGGATGATGTGGTCTTTGAGGTGGACTTGCTTAAATCGCAGGAAATCAACCTGGACTACATCCTGGAACTGATCTTCGAGCACAACAAAAAGATCAAGACCAAGTCGGAGCTGGTAGATGAAGTGCGGCGGGTGATCCGGGCCAGCCTAGGCAACCGCGCCAAAGAGGGCTTGCTGGTGGACTTTATCAACCAGACGGATTTGAACCAAATTGGTGACAAAGCCAGCGTGATTGATGCCTTCTTCACCTTTGCCCAAGCAGAGCAGCAGCGCGAAGCACAGGCGTTGATTACCACCGAGAACCTCAACGCCGAGGCCGCCAGACGTTATATCACCACTTCGCTCAAGCGGGAGTTCGCCAGTGAAAATGGTACTGAACTCAATGCCGTTTTGCCCAAGATGAGCCCGCTGAATCCGCAATACCTGACCAAAAAGCAGAGCGTCTTTCAAAAAATCGCCGCTTTTGTCGAGAAATTTAAAGGCGTGGGCGGGCAGATTTGAAATCCGATACACCCACGCCATGCCAACCTTGACCTCGCAATGCTGATGCAGCGTGCCACAAGCACTGCACGGCAATAGGGGCATACGGCTTCCGAGCGATTGCGCCACCCGGCCAATACACCACACCACACCACTTATGGCATAGTATTGGGTTGTATTCAGTACGAATGCTTCCGGCAAAGCGGGAAACACCGCGCTCCGGCTTTTACCCCAAAAAAATCCGCGTTCAAGCGCGTGTGGAGGCCTCACCATGTATAACAAACGGATTAGCCCCGATGCTTTTGTCAGCCGCCTAAAAGATGGCATGTCTATCATGTTTGGTGGCTTTATGGGCTGCGGCACGCCAGAGCGCATTGTTGGCTTGCTGTTAGATTCTGGGGTGCGTGATTTGACCCTGATTGGCAATGACAGTGCTTTGCCGAACACCGGCGTGGGCGTATTGGTAGCCAATCGCCGCGTCAAGCGTCTGATTGCCTCGCACATTGGCACCAATCCCCTGACCGGCCAGCAAATGATTAACGGCGAGCTGGATGTTGAACTGGTACCCCAAGGCACACTGGCCGAGCGTATCCGCTGTGGTGGCGCGGGGCTGGGCGGGGTGTTGACCCAAACCGGCGTGGGCACCGTGGTGGGCGAAGGCAAAACGCATCTGACGTTTGATGGCGTGGAATATCTGGTAGAACGCCCCCTCCGCGCCGATATGGCCATTGTGAAAGCCCGCGCGGCCGATGAAGCCGGTAATTTGGTCTACGACAAAACTGCACGTAATTTTAACCCCCTCGTGGCGATGGCAGCCGATTGGGTCATTGCCGAAGTCGATGAACTCTTGCCGCTGGGCAGCCTAGACCCCGAAGCCGTGATTACCCCTGGTGTCATGATTTCCGCGCTGATGTTGACCGAAGAAAGCTAAGAAAATGGACGTAAAAGAACGCATCGCTTGCCGTGTGGCACAAGAACTCAAACAAGGTGACGTGGTCAACCTCGGGATTGGCCTGCCCACCCTCGTGCCCAACTATTTACCGAGTGATGTCACCATTACCCTGCAATCCGAAAATGGCCTACTCGGCATGGGGCCGCTCCAAGGGCAGCCGGTGCCTAACCTGACCAATGCGGGTGGCAAACCCTGCGGTACCTTGCCCGGCGCGGCGTTTTTTGACAGTGCCATGTCGTTCTCAATTATTCGGGGCGGACATGTGGATGCAACCGTTTTGGGCGGCTTGCAAGTAGACCAACACGGCAGCCTAGCCAACTGGATGGTGCCCGGCAAAATGGTGCCCGGCATGGGCGGCGCGATGGATTTGGTGTCTGGCGCGAAAAAAGTCGTGGTGGCGATGGAACACTGCACCCGTGACGGCGGCAGCAAAGTGCTCAAAACCTGCACCCTCCCGCTGACCGCCCGCAGCAAGGTCAACACCCTGATTACCGAATATGCAGTGTTTAAGTTCAAAGAAGGCAAAATGCTGCTGACCGAATACGCCCCAGGCCTGAGCGTAGAAGCCGTGCGGGCGGTGACCGAAGCCGAGTTCGAAGTCAGCCCTGATTGCCATGAAATGGATTTGAGCTTGCTGACCCGCTAGTTGCTCACAGGGTTAGCCTGTATTGCTGCACCCAAACAACCGCCCACGCTGCAAAGTCGTGGGCGGGTTGGCTTATGAGCTTGGCTTCTATCGCCCTTTTGAACCTGTTCAAAGCCAGTGAGGTGCGGGCGAGTCTGCTTCCGCGCCGCCGCCAGCCACAGCGGAGCTTGGCTTTGACCCCACCCCCGTGGCGGGAATGCCCCGCAGGGGTGGGGTGGTTGCCGTTGGGTTCGCGAGACCGTAAACGGGTTCTTAAAAGGCGAAACGCCCCTCTTGCTGTATCATCGCAACATTGTTTGCGAGAGCCCCCTACACCATGATTATCCGCCAAGAAGACCGCGTCCCTGAAGAAGGCTTTGTTAGCAAATCCCAGAAAAAACGCGAGATGGACGCGCTGCAAGGCCTCGGCAAAGAGCTGGTCGAGCTGCCGGCCGACACCCTCAAAACCCTGCCCTTGCCCGATGACCTGCGCGAGGCCATCAAAGAATACCGCCGCCTAAAAGCCCACGGTGCCATTCGGCGGCAACTCCAGTTTATTGGGCGCATCATGCGCCACGTTGACCCCGAGCCGATTGAAGCGCGGCTGGCCATTTTGCGCGGCGACTCCACCCAGCACACCGCGTGGCTGCATCGGCTAGAACGCTACCGCGACAACCTCGTGGCCGAAGACGGCGCAATGGATGCGTTTGTCCGCGAATACCCGCTGGTCGATGTGCAAGCCCTCCGCACCCTGATTCGCAATGCCCGCCGCGAACACGCCGCTGGCAAACCGCCCAAGTCTTACCGCGCCGTGTTCCAGCTGCTCAAAACCCTGTTGCCCGAGCCGGGCAGTGCGCCTGCCCCCGTCGCCGCAGAAGATACCTTGCTAGAGGACGACGACGCATGAGCACGCCACTGACAATTGGGCTGGTGTCGATTAGTGACCGTGCCAGCCAAGGGGTGTACGAGGACAAAGGCTTGCCCGCCCTCAAAGACTGGCTGACGCGCACCGTCACCACGCCAATGGTGTTTGAGACTCGGCTGATTGCCGACGAGCAAGAAGACATCGAAGCCACGCTCAAAGACTTGGTCGACCACCAAGGCTGCCAATTGGTACTGACCACCGGCGGCACAGGCCCTGCGCCCCGCGATGTCACCCCAGAGGCCACCTTGGCGGTGGCCGACCGCGTGATGCCGGGGTTTGGCGAGCAAATGCGCCAAATCAGCTTGGCTTTTGTCCCCACCGCCATCTTGTCGCGGCAAGTCGGCGTGATTCGCAAGCAGGCGTTGATTCTCAATTTGCCCGGCCAGCCCAAAGCCATTGCCGAAACCCTAGAGGGGCTGAAAGACGCAGACGGCAAGGTACGGGTGTCGGGGATTTTTGCTGCCGTGCCGTATTGCCTCGATTTGATTGGCGCACCGTGGGTCGAAACCGACCCTGCCGTGGTCGTTGCTTTCCGGCCTAAGTCCGCCCAACGCCCCGCGCAAGCGTGACCTACACCGCCCCCGTTTGGCTGCCAGAAGGACACAGCCAAACGCTCTACCCCGCCCTCTTTTTGCGCCAGCCGCGCCCCGTTTATCGGCGCGAATGCTGGGACACGCCAGATGGGGGGCAGATTGCCTTGGACTGGGTGGAGGCCCCGCAGCCTGACGCGCCGCTGTTGGTGGTGTTGCATGGCTTAGAAGGCAGCAGCCGCAGCCACTATGCCCGTGCCTTGATGGCTGGGGCACAGCAGTACGGTTGGCAGGGCGTGGTGGTGCATTTTCGGGGCTGTGGCGGGGTGGCCAATACCTTGCCCCGTGCCTACCACGCAGGGGATTCCGCCGAGCTGGAGTGGGTTTTGCCGCGCTTGCTGACGCGTTCCCCACGGTTGTATGGGGTGGGGGTGTCGCTGGGGGGCAATCTGCTGCTGAAGTATCTGGGCGAGACGGGTCAGGCGGCCTTGCTCCAAGCGGCGGTGGCGATTTCTGCCCCGCTGGACTTAACCGCTGCCAGCCAAGCCCTTGATAGCGGCTTTAACCGGCAGGTCTATACCCGCTTGTTTTTAAGCACGCTCAAGCAACATGCCCTGCACACGCTGCACCATCACCCCACGCTATTTGACCGGCAACAGGTGCTAGACAGCCGGACGTTTGCCGCCTTTGACCGGACGGTGACCGCTCCGCTGGCGGGCTATGCCAGTGCCGAGGCGTATTGGCAGGCGGCTTCGGCCAAGCCGTGGTTGCCGCATATTGTCTGCCCGACCTTGGTGCTGAATGCCCAAAACGACCCGTTTCTCCCTGCTCATGCCCTGCCCTTGCCCCACCAAGCCAGCCCCGCCGTGACTTTGGAATTTCCCGCCACGGGGGGGCATGTGGGCTTTGTGACCGGACGTTTTCCGGGGACGTTGGCGTGGTTGCCTGCGCGGGTGTTTCGGTTTTTTTCGTCGCTGTAAATCCTGCCTAAACCCTTATTTGATGCGTATTTGCCTGTTTTTGAAGGAAGCACCATGTCTGATATTTTGAACAAAATTTTGGCGACCAAGCGCGAAGAAGTCGCTGCCCTCAAAGCCCAATCCCCCCAAGCCGACGTGGCCGCCGCTGCCCGTGCCATGCCGACCCCTCGGGATTTTGTCGGGGCGATTCGTGCCAAATTGGCCGCCGGTTTGCCGGCCATTATTGCCGAAGTCAAAAAAGCCAGCCCCAGCAAGGGCGTGATTCGGGCGGACTTTCAGCCTGCGGAGATTGCCGCCAGCTATGCCGCACACGGTGCCGCGTGTTTGTCGGTGCTGACCGACCGTGACTATTTTCAGGGCAGTGTCGATTACCTCAAAGCCGCCCGCGCCGCCTGTGTGCTGCCGGTGCTGCGCAAGGATTTTATCGTCGATACCTACCAAATCGACGAAGCGCGGGCGATGGGGGCGGATTGCATCTTGCTGATTGCTGCCGCGCTGAGCGTGGACGAGATGCAACGCTTTGAAGCCCACGCCCACGCCCTTGGTATGGCGGTGCTGGTTGAAGTCCACGATGCCGAAGAGCTGCGCCACGCGCTGACGCTGACCACGCCGCTGATTGGGGTGAATAACCGCAATCTCCGCACGTTTGAGGTCAATGTGGACACGACTTTGGACTTGCTGCCCGCGATGGATGCGGGGCGGATTGTGGTGACCGAAAGCGGCATTGCGAGCAAGGACGACGTGACCAAGCTCCGCGCCCAGCAGGTTGATACGTTCTTGGTTGGCGAAGCCTTTATGCGTGAACCCGAGCCCGGGGTGGCCTTGGCGCAGTTGTTTAGCTTGCCGCCTGTCGCCGCCACCGCTGACCGCGTCAGCGTGCTGGGGAGATTTTCGCTGCTCAGTTTTGCCGGTGACGATGCCCGCGCCTTTTTGCAGGGGCAACTTTCTAGCGATGTGCGTCAAGTCAGCCCCAGCCACGCCCAGTATTCGACCTATTCCACCCCCAAGGGGCGGATGTTGGCCAGCTTTCTGCTGTGGGAAGCGGCAGCGACCGCGCACCAGCCTGCTGCATTGCGCTTGATGGTATCCGCCGATATTGCCGCGCCGATTCGCAAACGGTTGGGGATGTATGTGATGCGCTCCAAGGTCAGCCAGATCGGAAGAGCGTCGTGTAGGGAAA
>OCVT010000491.1_pt1 | contig 15946 bp, 14 predicted proteins | sample 1539111 | NCBI WGS metagenome assembly OCVT01 (sample SAMEA3991482, study PRJEB22521) | metagenome | biome: anthropogenic terrestrial biome; feature: sewage plant; material: raw primary sludge | place: Sweden | collected 2012-09-26 | reverse complement strand
GCGCTGTCGGCTGCCGATTGGCGCAGTCGGCTGGCCATCGCGCCGGGCCACGCCCAGCCGCCCGAGGACTGGTGGCAAGCGCTGGCCGATAAGGAAATCACCAGTGGCAGTGTCTGCCGGGGCGCGGGACAAAAATCTGCCCCAACAGCGGGTGCGCAGCCATCCCCCGATCCGCAAACGGCCTCTTGCCTGGTCTTGCAAGCGTCTCTGGACAGCACCAGCGAGCAGCCTCAGCAGTTGCTGTGCACGACGGTCCGGTACAACCTGATGTGCCGGGTGTTTGCCCGTGACACGCAGAGAGAGCAGGCGCATTGGCAGCAGGTCGGTGAAGTGCGCTGGCCTCAGGCTACGGAACAGCAACAGGCACAACTGGTGCAGGCCTTGCGGGAAGGGCGCGTCCAAGTACAGGCCTCGCCCTGGCGTGACTTGGCCGTGCCGGGGCTACCGACCGGACGGGTGCAATAGGGCAGGAGCACTAAATACCTGCCCGAAGAGGGATTACATCGCCCCGTGCCCGCCCAGTTGCCCGCCAATCACGCCCTTGAGGGCATCGCGCACGTTTTGCGCCACCACGCGCATGGTTTGTGGGTCGGCTTCGGTGTTGATGGCGTTGAGCTCGTTGTAGTGCATCAGCAGCAGACCGCGCAGGGTGCGGAAGGCGTTGTTGCAATGCTGGATGTCGCACAGGCTGGTGTCGTTGGCCAGCACCCGCTCGGCAATGCCGGGATCGAGCAGGCGGATTTTGCAGATGATGGCCAAGCGCACAATTGCCAAATCCAGCTCCTTGAGCCGTGCCTCACGGTCGGTGGGCAAAAAGCGGCTGGCGTTGGTATTCATACAAGCTCCTGAGTCGAGAAAAATCAGCAAAGCTGGCAGCTTAAAACCACAATACTGGGGGGTCAATGCAGCACCTGGCTACATCCCACTGAAACACTCTGCCTCAAACGCCAACAGCCCCCTAGGGGGCTGTTGCTGGTACAGGGGCGGGTGGGTGCCGACAGGCAGGCTCAGCGCTCCAGCATGGCCAGCTTGCCGTCCTTGCCATTCCACTCGTCGGCATCGGGCATGGCGGCTTTGCGCTTGGTAATGCTTGTCCAGCCCTTGGCAAAGGCCAAGTCGGCATTGAGCTTGATGAAGTGCAGCTGATCGGCGGGGGTGTCCTCTTCAGCAAAAATGGCGTCGGCCGGGCACTCGGGGATGCAAACGGCGCAGTCAATGCACTCGTCGGGATCAATGACCAGCATGTTCGGGCCTTCGCGGAAGCAATCCACGGGGCAAACGTCCACGCAATCGGTGTATTTACATTTGATGCAGTTTTCGGTGACGACGTGTGTCATGGCAGTCTTTTTTATTAATAAGAAATCGGAAAAACCCCGATTCTAGGGATTTTCCGCAGCGCTGGCAGCCCAAAGCCCTATTCAGAGTGCTGTCAGCAGACTGCAGTCCAACAAAATAGGGACGAAAAAAAACCAGCAGTTAGCTGGTTTTTTTGGTTTGGTTGCGAGGGAAGGATTTGAACCTCCGACCTTTGGGTTATGAGCCCAACGAGCTACCAAGCTGCTCCACCTCGCGGTAATTTGGTTTCTGTTGATTGAGCGATATTTTTGTTGGCAAATCAAGAGAAGCGCTGATTGTAGCCTATTTTTAGCTGCAAAGATGAAAGCTTTTTACTTCGCGCCTATTTTCTGCCAGCGCCCAGCAAGTTAGCGCCCGGCCGTAGTGCTGTGGGCGTGGGGTTTGGTCGTTGTTTCCACCGACAAAATGTGCGTCAGCTCTTTCTCTAAATCCAATTGCCGGGTGGTGTGTTGCAGTTGGGGGCCTTCCAGCAAAAAGCTGTCCTCCACCCGTTCCCCCAGGGTCATGACTTTGGCCAGCTGCACGCTCAGGCCGTGGCGGGCCAGGACGCGGGCGATGCTGTAGAGCAGGCCGGCGCGGTCGGTGGCGCTGATGTGCAACAGCCAGCGCTGGGCTTTTTCATCGGGCTCCAGGCTCACGTGGGGGGGAATCGGAAAGCTGCGGGCGCGGCGCGAGGGCTGGCGGCGCACTGGCTCGGGCAAAGGGGTGGCAGCGGCCAGCGCAGGGGGCAGACGCGCTTCGATCAAAGAGGAGAGGGTGCGGGCATCCATCTCTAGCTGCGTGGGCAGCACTTGAAAGGTGTCGAGTGCATGGCCGTGCGGGCTGGTGTAGATGCGGGCGTGCAGGATGGAGAGGTTGGCTTGGTCAAAATACCCGCAAATGCGGGCAAACAAATCTTGCGTATCTGGTGCATAGACCAGCACTTGCACGCCTTCACCGGCCAACGAGGGGCGTGCCCGCACGATGGGCTGTGGGCTGCCCACGTGCAGCATCAATTGCCGGGCGTGCCAAGCGATGTCGGCGGGCTCGTGGCGCAGGAAGTAGCCGGGCTCCAGCGTATTCCAGAGCAGCTGGGCACTTTCTGCGGGCCAGCCCCGTTGGCGCAGCAAGACCTGGGCTTGCTGCTGGCGTGCCTGGGTCAGGGCCTGGCCTTGCAGGGCTTGCCCGCCGAGCATGCGCAAGGTGGCATGGAACAGGTCCGACAGCAACTTGCCCTTCCAGGCGCTCCACACCTTGGGGCTGGTGCCGCGAATATCAGCCACGGTCAGCAGGTACAGACCGACCAGGCGCTGGGGCGTTTGCACGCAATCGGCAAAGGCGCGGACGACGGCAGGATCATTGGTGTCTTGCTTTTGCGCCACGGTGCTCATGCGCAGGTGTTCGCGCACCAGAAACTCGACCAAATCTGCATCGGCGGGGGCCATTTGGTGCTGGCGGGCAAAGCGGCGCACTTCAATCGCCCCCACGGCGCTGTGGTCGCCCCCCCGGCCTTTGCCGATGTCGTGAAACAGGGCGGCCAAGTACAGCAGCCACGGCTGGGCCCACTGGCTGGCCAGCTCTGAGCACAAGGGGTATTCGTGCGTGAACTCGGGCATGAAAAAGCGGCGCATATTGCGCAGCACCATGAGCGAGTGCTGGTCCACGGTATAGACGTGAAACAAGTCGTGCTGCATCTTGCCGACGATGCGCCGAAACGACCACAAATAGCGCCCCAGTACCGAGGTGGCATTCATCAAGCGCAGCGCCCGCAAGATGCCGCTGGGTTGCTGCAGGATGCGGATAAAGGTGGCGCGGTTGGCCGGGTCGTGGCGCCAGGTGGCATCCATGCGGTCGCGGGCGTTGTACAGCGCGCGCAGGGTGCGGGCAGAAAAATCGCGCAGCCCTGGGTGGGTTTGCAGGGTGAGAAAGCTGGGCAGGATGGCCAGCGGCTGGTGCTGGTAAAGGTCGGCATCGCGCACGTCGAGCAGGCCGTTTTTGTCGGCAAACCAGTCGTTGATGGGCAGGGGGGCGGCCTGGCTGGGGTGCAGGCGCTCTTGGATATTGAGCAGCACAATTTGCTGCAGCTGCATCACTGCTTTGGCCGCCCAGTAGTAGCGGCGCATAAGCACTTCGCTGGCGCGTACCGGGTAGTTTTGGCCGGGCGGGGTGTGGTTTTTCAGGCCCAGGCTGAGCGCCACCGCCGTTTGCAAGTCGAACAGCAGGCGGTCTTCGTGGCGGCCCGCCACCCCATGCAGGCGAGCGCGGATTTGGAACAGGGTGGTTTCGTTGCGTTCGAGCTGCTGCGCTTCCAGGTTGGTGAGGATGCCGTGCTGGGCCAGTTCATGCCAGTCGTGCCCCAGATTGGCCGCTTTGGCCACCCACAAAATGGTGTGCAAGTCGCGCAAGCCGCCGGGGGATTCTTTGCAGTTGGGCTCCAGTGCGTAGGGCGCATTTTCAAACTTGGTATGGCGCTGGCGCAGCTCCAGGTGTTTGGCCAGAAAAAATTCCTGGGGATGGAAAGTGCTGGGCAGTTGGGCCAGCAATTGCGCAAAGTGCTCTGTGCTGCCGCCAATGTGGCGCATTTCCAGCATCGAGGTTTGCGCGGTAATGTCCTGCTGCGCCAGGGCCAAACATTCATCGACGGTGCGCACGCTGGAGCCAATCTCCAGCCCCGTATCCCAGCAGGCGGTGACAAAAGCCTCCAGCGCTGGGCGCAAAGCGGCATTGTCCGGCGGCACCAGCAGCAGAACGTCAATATCCGAATACGGAAAAAGCTGGCTGCGCCCATAACCGCCCACCGCCACAATGGCCACCTGCGCTGGCAAGCCCGTGGCCGCGGCCAGGGCCAGCAGTTGCTGATCGACCAATTGGGTCAGGCGCTGCAGCAGCAGGCGCACCGCAGGGCCACCTGGGGCCTGCAAAGGAGCCAGCAACTGCGCTTTGTCGGCCTGGTAGCGCTGGCGCAGCGCAGCCAGCGCGGGAGCAAGGGGGGAGGGGGCGGTCACCGGCTTGCTCCCTGGGGTTTAGGTGCGAATGCTTTTGATAAACGGCGGCGGGGTGGGCGAGCCGTCTGACCAGGTGAGGATGTCATAGCCGGTGGCGGTGACGGCCATCATCAGCTCCCACTGGGCCGAGAGGCTGCGGTCTTTGGTGACGATGGTCCAGCCGTCTTTGCCTTGCTCTTTCACATCGCGCTTGCCCAGGTTGAGCATGGGCTCGATGGTGAACACCATGCCTTCTTGCAGCTTCACGCCGGTGCCCGGTTTGCCGTAGTGCAGCACCTGGGGGTCTTCGTGGAATTTTTGCCCAATGCCGTGGCCGCAGTATTCGCGCACCACGGACAGGTGGTGGCCCTCGGCAAAGGTTTGGATGGCGTGGCCCACGTCGCCCAGGGTGGCGCCGGGCTTGACCTGTTCGATGCCTTTCCACATGGCTTCAAAGGTGAGTTGGCACAGGCGTTTGCCGGCAATGGTGGCCTCGCCAATCAAGAACATGCGGCTGTTGTCGCCAAACCAGCCGTCTTTGGTGATGACGGTCACGTCCACGTTCAGGATGTCGCCTTTTTTCAGCACCTTGTCGTTGGGGATGCCGTGGCAAACCACGTGATTGACCGAGGTACACACATGCCCTGGGTAGGGCGGGTAGCCCGGGGGCTGGTAGCCCACGGTGGCCGATTTGGTGCCCTGGCGGGCCATGCACTCGGCGCTGAGGCGGTCAATTTCAAGGGTGGTGATGCCGGGCTGGATAAAGGGGGTGATGTAGTCCAGCACTTCCGAGGCCAAACGCCCCGCTTCGCGCATGCGTTCGATGTCGTCGGCGGTTTTGTAAGTGATATTCATGGCGGCGAATTATCCCACCACCTTTCGCGGCAGCAGGGCGCACGCAAAAAAGCCCAGCCACCGACTGCGGCGCTGGGCGTTGATGCTGGGCTTTGATAAAAAGAGCTGGTTGCGCTTTTAAATAAAGTGATTTAAGTTGTTTAGTGCAATAAATTGAATAAATTCAAGCGCAAGCAGCTACTTTTTTTAGAGCGAATAGTACATGTCGTACTCGATGGGGTGTACGGCCTGGCGAAAGCGCGTGACCTCGTCCATCTTCAGGGCGATGTAGGCATCGAGCATGTCGTTGGAGAACACGCCGCCCTTGGTCAAAAAGGCGCGGTCTTGGTCCAGCGCTTCCAGGGCCTGGTCCAGGCTGTGGCAGACGGTGGGCACCAGGCGGTCTTCCTCGGGCGGCAGGTGGTACAGGTCTTTGGTGGCGGCTTCGCCGGGGTGGATTTTGTTTTCCACACCATCCAGACCGGCCATCAGCAGGGCCGAAAAACCCAGGTAGGGGTTCATCAGCGGATCGGGGAAGCGGGCCTCTACGCGCCGGCCCTTGGGGTTGCTGGTGTAGGGGATGCGGATGGAGGCCGAGCGGTTTTTCGCCGAGTAGGCCAGCTTGACCGGCGCTTCATAGCCGGGCACCAGGCGCTTGTAGCTGTTGGTGCCGGGGTTGGTGATGGCGTTGAGCGCGCGGGCGTGTTTGATGATGCCGCCGATGTAGTACAGCGCAAAGTCCGACAGGCCGGCGTAGCCGTCGCCAGCAAACAGGTTTTTGCCGTCTTTCCAGACCGATTGGTGCACGTGCATGCCCGAGCCGTTGTCGCCCGCGTAGGGCTTGGGCATGAAGGTGGCGGTTTTGCCGTAGTTGTTGGCCACGTTCCAGATCACGTACTTTTGCACCTGCGTCCAGTCGGCGCGTTGCACCAGGGTAGAAAAGCGCGTGCCCAGTTCGTTTTGGCCGGCACCGCCCACCTCGCGGTGCAGCACTTCGACGGGGATGCCCAGGGATTCAAGCAGCAAGGCCATTTCGGCGCGGATGTTTTGCGTGCTGTCGATGGGCGGCACGGGAAAGTAGCCGCCCTTGGTGCGCGGGCGGTGGCCCTTGTTGTTGCCATCGAGCTGGGCACCGCTGTTCCAAGGGGCTTCGTATTCTTCGATGGTGTAGAAGGTGTTGCCCGGCTGGTTGTCCCAGCGCACGTTGTCAAACAAAAAGAATTCTGGCTCGGGCCCAAAAAAGGCGGTGTCGCCCAGGCCCGAGGCTTTCAAATACGCTTCGGCGCGTTTAGCGATGCTGCGCGGGTCGCGGTCGTAGGCCTTGCCGTCGCCCGGCTCGACCACGTCGCACTGCAAAAAGAGGGTGGTTTCTTCAAAGAAGGGGTCGATATTGGCCGTATTGGGGTCGGGCATGAGCTGCATGTCCGAGGCTTCGATGCCCTTCCAGCCGGGCATGGAGGAACCATCAAAGGCGTGCCCTTCGCTGAATTTGTCTTCATCAAAATGCGATACGGGCACCGTGACGTGCTGCTCTTTGCCCCGGGTATCGGTAAAACGCAGATCGACGAATTTCACTTCGTAGTCTTCGACCATTTGCATCACATCAGCGATGGTTTTGCTCATCAATTGCTCCGGCTTGTGCCTGGTTAAGTAGTAAGGGGGAAATAAGGGGGAATGCGTTTAAAAAAGCGCTGGGTGGCGGGCCAAGGGGCCCGATCATTAAATCTGGCGCTGCAATTCGGGGCCAAATTGTGCCCCAAGGCGGTGTAAACCCTCAGTCAATTGCTGCCAAGCCGGGGCAATGGCCGCGGTTTTTCCTTTCACGCCCAGCTCAATGTGCAGGCCGTATTCGGGGTGGTCCACGCTGGGCAGGCTAAACACTTTGATGCCGGGGTGGGCCATCTCAACGGCTTGCATCAGCGGGGTCAGGGCCGATTCCTGGGCTTTGAACAAAATGACCGAGCGCTCGGTGTAGGCCTGCGGCTGGTGCAAATCACGGTGGTGGGCATCCAGCGCCCACGCCACCATGGGCCAGGCCATCACCGGAAAACCCGGCACGCAATGCAGCCAGGCCCCACGCGCACCCCGGCAGCTAAAGCCAGGGATGCGGTTAAACGGGTTGGGAATAATCTGCGCCCCGGCGGGCAACACGCCCATTTGCAGGCGCTGCACGTTGTCCGGGCGCTGGGGCGCAAATGCCTCGCCTTTTTCAGCTGCCATCTCTTGCATGCGCTGGGTGATCAAGGCCTGGGCCTGGGGGTGCGGTTGCAGTGCCACGCCCAACGCGGCAGCCGTGCATTGCCGGGTGTGATCGTCCGGCGTGGCACCAATGCCGCCAAAGCTAAAGACGATGTCGTTGCCAGCGACTGCGCGGCGCAGCACCTCGGTTAAACGGGTGCGCTCATCGCCCACATACTCGGCCCAGGACAGGCTGCAGCCCCGGGCGGCGAGCAATTCGATCAGCTTGGGCAGGTGCTTGTCTTGGCGTTTGCCAGAGAGAATTTCGTCACCAATGATGATGGCGCCAAATTGGGGGGCGGGGGAGTGGCTCATTCGGGCGATTTTATCGTTCACAAACACGCTTTCTGCCGACGGTGTGCGCAATGAAAGCCAGGGGGTTTAATTTTAAAAAGAGCTGTTTGCGCTGGATAAATCTCAAATTCAATGACTTAAAAGCCTGAATTGTCGATGAAATAAGCGCTAACAGCTCTTGTTTTTAATGCGCTTAACTGAGCAGCAACGCATCGTCCGAGAGTTTTTCGCCGCGCACTTTCTCGAACATTTGCAGCAGGTCGGGCACATCCATGCGGCTGCGCTCTTCGCCGCTCACGTCCAGCACCACCTGGCCTTGGTGCAGCATGATGGTGCGGCTGCCCACGTCCAGCGCCTGGCGCATGCTGTGGGTGACCATCATGGTGGTGAGCTTGGATTCTTCCACGATGCGGCAGGTCAGCTGCAGCACAAAATCGGCCGTGCGCGGGTCGAGCGCGGCGGTGTGTTCGTCCAGCAGCAGGATGCGCGAGGGCTGCAAGGCCGCCATCAGCAGGCTGATGGCCTGGCGTTGCCCGCCCGAGAGCAGGCCGATGCGGTCGGTCAGCCGGTTTTCCAGCCCCAGGCCCAGCATGGCCAGCCGATCGCGAAACAGCGCGCGCATTTCGGTCTTGACGGCGCGGGTCAGCTTGCGAAAGCTGCCCCGGCACTGCGCCAGGGCCATGTTTTCTTCGATGGTCAGGTCTTCGCAGGTGCCGGCCATGGGGTCTTGAAAGACGCGGGCCACGCGCTCAGAGCGGGCCCAGACAGGCATTTTGGTCACATCCAGGCCATCGATTTTGATGGTGCCGCTATCGACACTTTGGTCGCCTGAGACCGAGTTCAAAAACGTCGATTTGCCCGCCCCGTTGGAGCCGATCACGGTGACGAACTGCCCCGTGGGAATCTCCAGCGACAGGCCGCGCAGGGCCTTGGTTTCGATGGGGGTGCCGGGGTTGAAGGTCAAGCGCAGGTCTTGTGCACTCAGCATAAAACTTCCTTTGTTGTGCGCGTTACGAGACGCGGGCGTTGAGTTTGCGCTTGAGCTGGGGCAGCACCAGCGCCAGCGTGACCAGCACGGCGGTGATCAGGTTCAGGTCTTGCGCCTTCAGGCCAATAAAGTCGCTGTTGAGCGCTGCAGCGATAAAGAAGCGGTACACGATGGCCCCCAGCACCACCGCCAGCGTGGCCCAAATAATGCGCCGCGACGGCAGGATGGACTCGCCCACGATCACGGCAGCCAGACCGATCACGATGGTGCCGATGCCCATCGAAATATCGGCCCCGCCCTGGGTTTGCACGAACAAGGCACCGGCCAGCCCCACCAGCGCGTTGGAGATGGCCATGCCCAGCAGCACCATGGCCCCGGTGTTGATGCCCTGGGCACGGGCCATGCGGGCGTTGGAGCCGGTGGCGCGAATGGCCAGGCCGCGCTCGGTGGCGAAAAACCAGTCCAGCAACAGTTTGGCCAGCACCACAATCACCAGCAGCACCAGGGGGCGCAGTACGTAATCGGCCATGCTGTCGGGCTGCAGTTGGGTGAACAGGGTGGGTTCGGCAATCAGGGGCACGTTGGGGCCGTTCATGACGCGCAGATTGATGGAGTACAGCGCCGTCATCATCAGGATCGAGGCCAGCAGATCCATGATTTTGAGTTTGACGTTGAGCCAGCCCGTTACCAGCCCGGCGGCAGCCCCGGCCAGGGTGGCCCCCAAGGTGGCGATCCACGGGTTAAAACCGGCAACGATCATGACAGCGCAGACGGCCCCCCCCAGGGGGAAGCTGCCATCGACGGTTAAGTCGGGAAAGCGCAGCAAGCGAAAAGAGATGTAAACGCCCAGCGCGACCAAGGCAAAAATCAAGCCGATCTCAATAGCACCAAGCAGGGAAAACAAAGACATGGGAGAGCCACCATCGAAAGGGTGAGGAGGGGAGTGGAAAAGAACGAAAAAAGGCAGGGGCCGCTACTGGCACCTGCCTGTTGTCTGCACTGCAGCGCTTACTGCACGACTTGGGCGGCTTTGTCCACCAGCGCCTGGGGCAATTTCACGCCTTGCTTCTCTGCCGCGCCGGGATTGACGAACAGCTCCAGCTTGTCACTGGTTTCGGGCTTGATGTCGCCGGGCTTCTCGCCCTTCAGAATGCGCACCACCATGCGGCCTGTTTGCTCGCCCAAATCGCGGTAGTTGATGCCCAGGGCGGCAATTGCCCCGCGCTTGACCGAATCGGTGTCCGAGGCGATCAGGGGAATCTTCGCTTCCTGGCCCACCTTGACCAGCGATTCGTAGGCGGACACCACGTTGTTGTCCGTATTCGTATAAATCACGTCCACCTTGCCTACCAGGCTGCGGGCGGCGCTGCCCACGTCCACGGTGCGCGGGGCAGCGGCTTCAACCAGGGTCAGGCCCGCTTCAGGCAACAGCTTTTGCAGTTGTTTGACGACCACGACCGAGTTCGCTTCGCCGGGGTTGTACACCATGCCTACGCGCTTGGCGGTTGGCACCACTTCCTTGATCAATGCAATTTGTTTTTCCAGTACCAGCAAGTCCGATACGCCGGTCACGTTGATTTTGGAAGCCTCCCAGCCCGGCACCAGTTTCGCGGCCACCGGATCGGTTACCGCGGAGAACACCACCGGCACGTTTTTCGTTGCGGCCACAGCGGCCTGGGCCGAAGGGGTGGCGATGGCAACAATCGCATCGGGCTTGTCACCGATGAACTTGCGGGCAATTTGTGCAGCGGTGCCGGTGTTGCCCTGGGCGCTTTGGTACTGCCACTTGAGGTTTTTGCCTGCTTCGTAGCCAGCGTCCTTCAGGGCGGCCTGCACGCCGTCGCGCACGGCATCCAGGGCGGGGTGCTCCACGATGGCGGTGACGGCCACGGATTTTTCTTCGGCAGCGTGCGCTGCGCTCAGGCTCAACAGGGACAGGGCGACAGCAGATGCCAGGGCTTTGAGTTGCATAAAGTGGTCTCCAGCGAAGCAGTAGAAAAATAAAAAGTTACCGGGGGTAAATTTGAGGTGGGGCAAGTCTAAGTCAGCCAATGTGGCCCAAAAGCTTGAAATCCCAGGGTTTGCACGAGGGCAAAAGGCGCATTGCACGTCGCCTGCTTTAAAACAAGCGAACGTGCTTTTTTATTTAGAAAAAGTGCGTTTTCATGAAAAATAGCCTATTAAATAGACTATTTTTTGCAGGAAACATGAATTTTGCGCAGGTTTACATGCCTGCGTAGGTTGGCCCGCCGCCGCCTTCGGGCGTGACCCAGGTGATGTTTTGCGTCGGGTCTTTGATGTCGCAGGTCTTGCAGTGCACGCAGTTTTGCGCGTTGATCTGCAGGCGCTTGGCACCTTGGCGGGCCTCATCGTCCACAAACTCGTACACCCCGGCCGGGCAGTAGCGGCTTTCGGGACCAGCGTACTTGGCCAGATTGACGTTCACCGGCACGCTGGCATCTTTCAAGGTCAGGTGCGCTGGCTGGTCTTCGCTGTGGTTGGTGCTGCTGATAAAGACGCTGGAGAGGCGGTCAAACGTCAGCTTGCCATCGGGCTTGGGGTACTCAATGGGCTTGCACTCGGCGGCAGGTTTCAAGTACAGGTGATCGGGCTTGTCGCGGTGCAGCGTCCAGGGGATGTTGCCCTTGAGCAGAAATTGCTCCAGGCCGTTCATCAGCGTGGCAGTGGACAGGCCTTTTTTGAACCAGGCTTTGAAGTTGCGTGCCTTGTACAGTTCATCGTACAGCCAGCTGTTTTCAAACGCGGTTTCGTAAGCGGTGAGGGTGTCGCCCTGGCGGCCGGCAACAATCGCTTCGTAGGCGGCTTCGGCGGCCATCATGCCGGTCTTGATGGCGGCGTGGCTGCCCTTGATGCGGCTGACGTTGAGGAACCCGGCCTCGCAACCGACCAACGCCCCACCGGGGAAGACAAACTTGGGCAGGCTCAGAATACCGCCCGCCGTAATTGCCCGGGCCCCGTAGGACAGGCGCTTGGCCGGCTTGATGCCTTTGGACTCATCGCCTTCAAGGTACCAGCGGATGTTTTGGTGGGTTTTCCAGCGCTGCATCTCTTCAAAGGGCGAGATGTACGGGTTGGCGTAATCCAGCCCGGTGATAAAGCCCAGGGTGACCAGGTTGTCCTCCAGGTGGTACAGGAAGCCGCCGCCGTAGGTGTCGGACTGCAGCGGCCAGCCAGCGGTGTGTACCACGGTGCCCGGCTTGTGGCGGGCCGGGTCAATCTCCCACAGCTCCTTGATGCCGATGCCGTAGGCCTGCGGGTCTTTGCCAGCATCGAGCTTGAAGTGGGCAATCAACTGCTTGCCCAGGTGGCCACGGGCCCCTTCGGCAAAGATGGTGTACTTGCCGTGCAGCTCCATGCCCAGCTGAAATTCAGCCGTGGGCTCGCCATCCTTGCCAATGCCCATGTTGCCGGTGGCCACGCCTTTGATGCTGCCGTTGTCGTTGAACAGCACTTCGGCAGCGGCAAAGCCAGGGAAAATTTCTACGCCCAGCGCTTCGGCCTGCTCGGCCAGCCACTTGGTGACAAAGCCCAGGCGCACGATGTAATTGCCCTCGTTGTGAAAGCACTGGGGCAGCAGCCAGTTGGGGGTGCGCAGCGAGGAGTTTTCACTCAGGAAAACCATGGCATCTTGGGTGACGGGCTGGTTCAGGGGCGCGCCCTTGGCCTTCCAGTCGGGGATCAGCTCGCTCAGGGCCTGCGGGTCCATGATGGCGCCAGAGAGGGTATGGGCGCCCGCATCAGCACCTTTTTCCAGTACGACAACCGAGACATCCTGGCCTTTTTCTGCCGCCAGTTGTTTGAGGCGTATGGCTGTCGATAGGCCAGCGGGCCCGCCGCCGACGATGACGATGTCGTACTCCATGGCTTCGCGGGGGCCGTACTGGGCCAGGATTTCTTCGTGGGTCATAGGGATGTCTCTTGAAGTTGGAAAAATAGAACGATCGTTCTATTGTATTGCCGAAAATTGCCGCGCATTCTATGCCCTTGGGTCGCGCTCAAGTCTTTGGGTGCTTTCCTAGTGGCATGGCTTAGCGTGTTTTCTCGCGGGGAATGCGGCCCATCAGGTAGAACTCGGGGTTGGGTTGCATGCCGGTGGCACTGACCAAGCGGTTGGACAGGCCAAAAAAGGCGGTAATGGCCGCAATGTCCCAAATATCTTCGTCGTCAAACCCATGGGCGTGCAGGGTGGCGAAATCCGCATCGTTGATTTCGTAGCTGCGTTGATTGACCTTCATGGCAAAGTCGAGCATGGCTTTTTGGCGCGGGGTGATGTCGGCCGTGCGGTAATTGACGGCCAATTGGTCGGCAATCAGGGGGTTTTTTTCGTAAATCCGCAAGACCGCCCCGTGGGCGACCACGCAGTACAAGCATTGATTGACGCTGCTGGTGGCGGTGACGATCATTTCGCGCTCGCCTTTGGTCAAATTGCCTTCTTCTTTGGCCATGAGGGCATCGTGGTAGGCAAAAAATGCCCGCCATTCCGCCGGGCGGCGGGCCAGGCCGAGGAAAACATTGGGAATGAAACCGGCTTTTTCCTGTATTTCCAAAATACGCGTGCGGATGTCTTCCGGCAAATTTTCCAGGGCCGGAAAAGGGTAGCGGGCGGGGCCGAGCGAAGCAGATGTGGTCATGGCGGTTAAATTGACGTTTACGGAAACGTCAAGCATAAGAGTAAATATTCTTACCCGTTACTGACAATTTATTCGGATAAACCCTTGTTGCGCGGCCGCAGCGTCGTTGGCTTGCGGATTTAACTTGCCCCCACCAATTTGTGCACCAAATCGGCGGTGGTGTTGGCCCCGTACTTGCGCATCAAACGGGCACGGTAAATTTCTACGGTGCGGTGGCTGATGCCCAGCACGCGGCCAATTTCCTTGGAGGTCATGCCGTCGAGCAGGCGGGCGGCCACTTCGCGTTCGCGGCTGGTCAGGTCGGCCTTGACGGGGCGCTGTTGGCTTAAATCCTCAAAACTCCAGATGCCGCTGGCATGGGGGTTGCAGCGATCGAGCGCGCGACCGGTGACATGGCACCAAAAAGTCTCGCCATTGGCACGTTTCATGATGCGGTTGTCGCTGTAGAAACCTTTGGCATTGAGAATCGGGGCCATGCGCTGGCCTTGGCGCTCGTACTCTTCCAAGCTGGGGTAGAGCAGTGAAAAGGACTGGCCAATCAGCAATTCTGGGGATGCGCAAAACATTTCACACAGGCGCTGATTGCAATTGATCATGCGCCGATCACGCGATATCACCAAGCCCACCGGGGCCATTTCAAAGGCCAGGCGGTAATCCAAATTCAAAGAGGTCATAAATAGTGCCTTTGCAGGTGCTAGGGTAGTTCGCTAGGAAATACTACGTAGCTTATTACGTAGTATCGTACGCGACATTCGTTCAAACAAAGGAGGCAATGTGAAAAAACTCTATCCAAGCGCCGCCGCTGCGCTGCAAGGGGTGGTTGCCGATGGCCAGTTGTTGGCCGTTGGTGGTTTTGGCTTGTGCGGGATTCCCGAAGCGCTGATTGATGCCCTGCGCGACAGCGGGGTGAAAAACCTCACCGTGGTGTCCAACAACGCCGGTGTTGATGGCTTTGGCCTGGGCAAGCTGCTGGAGACGCGCCAGATCAAGAAGATGGTCAGCTCGTATGTGGGGGAAAACAAAGAGTTTGAGCGCCAGTTTCTGGCCGGCGAACTGGAGTTGGAATTTACCCCCCAAGGAACGCTGGCAGAAAAATTAAGAGCAGGTGGCGCAGGCATTCCGGCATTTTTCACCAAAACTGGCGTAGGAACCTTGGTGGCTGAGGGCAAAGAGCTACGAGAATTTGATGGCGAAACCTATGTGATGGAGCGCTCCATCGTCACCGATGTGTCGCTGGTCAAGGCCTACCGTGCCGACAAAAGCGGCAACCTGCAATTTCGCCTGACGGCGCGCAACTTCAACCCCGCTGCGGCCACCGCTGGCAAGGTGTGCATTGTGGAAGTGGAAGAAGTTGTGGAAGTGGGCGAAATTGCGCCGGACGATATTCACCTGCCGGGCATTTATGTACACCGCATCGTGCACAACCCCAACCCGGAAAAGCGCATCGAAAAACGCACCCTGACCGAGAAAAAAGGAGACTGATATGCCTTGGACGCAAGACCAAATGGCCGCGCGTGCGGCGCAGGAACTGGAAGACGGTTTTTACGTGAACTTAGGCATCGGCATTCCGACCCTGGTGGCCAACCACACGGGCGATAAAGAGGTGTGGCTGCAATCGGAAAACGGCATGCTGGGCATTGGCCCTTTTCCCACCGAAGAGCAGGTTGATGCCGACCTGATCAACGCGGGCAAGCAGACCGTGACCACCTTGCCGGGTTCGGCGATTTTTGGCTCTGACCAGTCGTTTGCCATGATTCGCGGCGGCAAGATCAACCTGTCCATTCTGGGGGCCATGCAGGTCACCGCCAGCGGTGACCTGGCCAACTGGATGATTCCGGGCAAGATGGTCAAGGGCATGGGCGGCGCGATGGATTTGGTGGCCGGTGTCAAGCGCGTGATCGTGCTGATGGAGCATGTGGCCCGCAAAAAAGACGGCACCACGGATTTGAAAATCCTGCCCGAATGCACCTTGCCCTTGACCGGCAAAGGCGTGGTCGATCGCATCATTACCGATCTGGGGGTGATGGATGTGACCCCTGAAGGCTTGAAGCTGGTCGAGCTGGCCCCGGATGTGACGTTTGAAGAGATTCAGTCCAAAACAGGGGTGCCGCTGATTCGCTAAGCGACTCGCTTAAAAGATAGCGCTTAACGCCCGTTATACGGGCGTTTTTTTATTTTTATCCTTTATTTCCTTGTGCATCCAGCGCAAGCAGCTATGCATTTATGGCTTTGGTGCTTGTGCAAACGCCTGGTTGGCTTGCTGCAGCGCGGCCTCATCCAGCGTGCCGGCCAGTTGGGCCAGTTGCAATTGCGCCAACAGCAGGCGGCTGCGGGCCTGGGCCAGGGCCAAGGTGGTGGCGGCGTGGTCGTTGTCGGCGTGCAGCACATCCAGCACGGTGCGCTCGCCGGTGGCTTGGCCAATGCGGGTGGCTTCTTGGCGGGCGGCGCTGGCCTGCAGGGCCGCTTCCAGGGCGCGCACTTGCTGCACACCGGTTTGCTCGCCCAGCCAGGCGGCGTGAACTTGCTGGGCCACCAGGGTTTGTGTGGCGGCCAGTTGCGCCTGGGCAGCTTGGGCCTGGGCCTGGGTTTCGTCGGCCTTGGCCGAGCGGTAGCCGCCGGTG
>OCVT010000490.1_pt1 | contig 15961 bp, 12 predicted proteins | sample 1539111 | NCBI WGS metagenome assembly OCVT01 (sample SAMEA3991482, study PRJEB22521) | metagenome | biome: anthropogenic terrestrial biome; feature: sewage plant; material: raw primary sludge | place: Sweden | collected 2012-09-26 | reverse complement strand
TAGAGATCTCTACTTCTCGAATGTCAATAAAATAGTGGCGCATAGAAATTTCCCCTGTTTCCCTGTCTTTATTGATCATAAATACACGTTTGATAGAATTCAAAGAAGTTCTCGCAGGATTCAGAGGTGGAAAAATATTCTGAAACATAGAAACAATGACCTTCTCCACGTTTACATCCTGGTCGTCTTCACCAGATCTCTTGGATGTGGAAAACCCGTTTAGCACTAGCAATGGAGGATTTAATACATCATCATTATTCAAAGATTTAGGTCTCTTCAAAAAATTTTTGATATCTCTACCCAGAGAATAGTCCAATACTTGAAAAGTAACAGTAGGACCTTGTGGAGTTCTAGCTATCTTTAGCGAGACATTTCCTGTTTTTTCAGATTGAGTGAACATGAAAAGATGCGTAACACCTAATGGGCCACACATAACAACAAAATCCTTCAGTTTATTGGACTTGCGCTCTTTCAATTTTATAGCCGTATGTGGTTGCATGATTTGGCGGAAGTCCTTTACTAATTGGTTCAGAGAGTGGTTGGCCAAAGAAGTTTGGCCCACTCTGATTACCATTGACTTAGGTATACCTTGTTCCTGCTCAGGTGTAAGCTGTGCATGTGTTCTTTTCTTTTGTCTTCTCTTGGCCATCTTGAAATTTTATTGTCTGCTATATCTGGATTATACTCTTTTATTATTAAACATACTACTCACTCAAACGCAGATATCGAACTAATATCGCGATGAGATGAGCTTCTTCGTCTACTTTTTTTTTTTTTTTTTTTTTCAGTGAAAAATTTCATTTTCGTCTAAGGCGATAAAAAATGAAAAATTTAAAATTAATCGATGAGCATTTAGCAATTGTACATGGTATACACAGAATTGTGACATATCTTAGAAGCAATATATACCAAGATTCTGTTAAGTACTTCACTGAATCAGCTATAAAAATGTCCAAAATTGTTAAGAGAAAGGAAAAGAAGGCTAACGATGAATTAACTTCTTTAGCAGAAAAGATTAGAGCAAAAGCTTTGGAAAATCAAAAGAAGCTTATAGAAGCAGAAAAGGAAGGTGGTTCAGAGTCTGATTCTGAAGAAGATGCTACTACTGAAAAGAAAAAGGTTTTGAAATCAAAAAACAAATCCACAGTATCAACGCAAAATGAAAATACTAATGAAGATGAATCTTTTGAATCCTTTAGCGAACTGAATCTGGTCCCCGAATTAATTCAAGCTTGTAAGAACTTAAATTATTCCAAACCCACTCCCATTCAATCTAAGGCAATTCCTCCGGCGTTAGAAGGTCACGATATAATTGGACTTGCGCAAACAGGTTCTGGTAAAACTGCTGCATTTGCTATTCCCATTTTGAATCGGTTATGGCATGATCAGGAACCATACTATGCGTGCATTCTAGCTCCAACAAGAGAATTAGCACAACAGATCAAAGAAACATTTGACTCATTAGGATCCTTAATGGGTGTGAGATCGACATGTATTGTGGGTGGTATGAATATGATGGACCAGGCCAGAGACCTGATGAGAAAGCCACATATTATCATTGCTACACCTGGTAGATTAATGGATCATTTAGAGAATACCAAAGGGTTTTCACTGAGGAAACTGAAATTCTTGGTTATGGATGAAGCTGATAGATTATTAGACATGGAATTTGGACCTGTTCTTGATAGAATTTTAAAGATCATCCCAACCCAAGAAAGAACCACTTATCTTTTTTCCGCTACTATGACTTCCAAAATTGATAAATTACAAAGAGCAAGTTTGACAAATCCTGTGAAATGTGCCGTGTCAAACAAATACCAAACCGTAGATACATTAGTGCAAACACTGATGGTCGTTCCAGGTGGTCTTAAGAACACATACCTAATTTATTTATTAAATGAATTTATTGGAAAGACGATGATCATTTTTACAAGAACCAAGGCCAACGCGGAAAGGTTGTCAGGATTATGCAATTTGCTGGAGTTTAGTGCCACTGCGCTACATGGTGATTTGAATCAAAATCAGAGAATGGGAGCTTTGGATCTTTTCAAGGCAGGTAAGAGGTCTATTCTCGTGGCTACAGATGTCGCTGCGAGAGGGTTGGATATTCCATCAGTGGACATAGTTGTAAACTACGATATTCCTGTGGATTCCAAGTCCTACATTCATCGTGTGGGAAGAACCGCAAGAGCTGGTAGATCAGGAAAATCTATCTCACTAGTATCACAATACGATCTGGAATTGATCTTAAGAATTGAAGAAGTTTTAGGTAAAAAACTACCGAAGGAAAGTGTGGACAAGAACATTATATTGACCCTAAGAGATTCCGTCGATAAGGCTAATGGGGAAGTTGTAATGGAAATGAACAGAAGAAACAAGGAGAAGATTGCCAGAGGTAAGGGAAGAAGAGGAAGAATGATGACAAGAGAGAATATGGACATGGGAGAAAGGTAGGCTTTGTAAGCATGGTTTACCTTTTAACGCCCAAAAGTTCAATTTAACTTAGAAATATTTATCTATATGTTCATATATACATCTATCAATATCACATAAAATTGCCTATCATTTCTTATTCGTTTCCTATTTGTTTCTCGAGCCATTCATAACTCATTCCGCGTAATGGGAGCGGTAAAAGATGTGCGGAATAAGTAACTATTTACGACGTATTCATATTTTAGCTCTTTTTCTTCGTCGAATGTGATGGTGAAATTTTTTCCAAGAGATGATGAGGTCGGATAATATATGAAGTACATGGTAGTCAGCTCGCCTATACAAGAGGTTTTAAGATTACATAAATATATTGAGATCTCTACTACCACAATCACAGTTAAAATTACAAATAAGATGTCCTCTCCAGTGATTGGTATCACCTTTGGTAACACCTCTTCTTCTATTGCCTACATCAACCCAAAGAACGATGTTGATGTCATTGCCAACCCAGATGGTGAGCGTGCCATTCCATCCGCTTTATCCTATGTCGGTGAAGATGAATACCACGGTGGTCAAGCTTTGCAACAATTAATCAGAAATCCTAAGAATACTATCATTAACTTCCGTGACTTCATTGGTTTGCCATTTGACAAGTGTGATGTCAGCAAGTGCGCTAACGGTGCCCCAGCTGTCGAAGTTGATGGCAAAGTTGGATTTGTTATTTCAAGAGGCGAAGGTAAGGAAGAAAAACTTACTGTAGATGAAGTGGTCTCCAGACATTTAAACAGATTAAAGTTAGCTGCGGAAGATTACATCGGTTCTGCCGTAAAGGAAGCTGTATTGACAGTTCCAACAAACTTCAGTGAAGAACAAAAGACTGCACTAAAGGCTTCTGCCGCCAAAATTGGTCTGCAAATTGTTCAATTCATCAATGAACCTTCTGCTGCTTTATTAGCCCACGCTGAACAATTCCCATTTGAAAAAGATGTTAACGTTGTTGTTGCTGACTTCGGTGGTATTAGATCTGACGCTGCTGTCATTGCCGTTCGTAACGGTATTTTCACTATTTTGGCCACTGCTCATGACCTCAGCTTAGGTGGTGACAATTTGGATACTGAATTAGTCGAATATTTTGCTAGTGAGTTCCAAAAGAAGTATCAAGCCAATCCAAGAAAGAACGCTAGATCCTTGGCCAAGTTAAAGGCTAACTCTTCAATTACCAAGAAGACTTTGTCCAACGCAACTTCTGCCACTATTTCCATCGATTCCTTAGCTGATGGTTTCGACTATCACGCTTCTATCAACAGAATGAGGTACGAATTGGTAGCTAACAAGGTCTTCGCCCAATTTTCCTCTTTCGTTGATTCTGTCATTGCCAAGGCTGAATTAGACCCATTGGACATCGATGCTGTTCTTTTGACTGGTGGTGTATCATTTACTCCAAAATTAACCACTAACTTGGAATACACTTTACCAGAATCAGTCGAAATTCTTGGTCCACAGAACAAGAACGCTTCTAACAATCCAAACGAATTAGCTGCATCCGGTGCCGCATTACAAGCAAGATTGATTAGCGATTACGATGCTGACGAATTGGCTGAAGCTTTACAACCAGTTATCGTCAATACTCCACATTTAAAGAAGGCTATTGGTTTGATTGGTGCTAAGGGCGAATTCCACCCAGTATTGTTGGCTGAAACTTCGTTCCCTGTACAAAAGAAATTGACTTTGAAACAAGCCAAGGGTGATTTCTTGATTGGTGTTTACGAAGGTGACCATCACATCGAGGAAAAGACTTTGGAGCCAACTCCAAAAGAAGAAAATGCTGAAGAGGACGATGAAAGTGAATGGTCCGACGATGAACCTGAAGTCGTCAGAGAAAAACTATACACTTTGGGTACCAAGTTGATGGAATTGGGAATTAAAAACGCTAACGGTGTTGAAATTATCTTTAACATTAACAAAGACGGTGCTTTAAGAGTCACCGCTAGAGATTTGAAAACTGGTAATGCTGTAAAGGGTGAATTATAGAGCGCTCTAAGAAAAACGGTATGTATACGTATATAGAAAAATACATACATGATGGAACTATACAGCCCTTGAAAAAAGAACATATAAAATTAAGTCAAAAAATGCTATAGCAAGGTTATTATGGTTAGGTTTGTGACTTTCTGTTGAGTCACGTTCTATTCAAATTCATATTTCATGTTTCCGATTTCTTTTTTTTATAGATTGGCGGCCGCTAACGGTTTCTCGAGAAAGGCTTATCGTGCCATTCAGCTTAATACAAATATATTAAAAAAACAAGATACTTTATACTCACCTTTGTATGTTACGATCGATAGGAGAAATCGATAATATACGTATACGATAAAGTCTGTACAATATGACTGCACCACACAGAAGTACTATTCATATTCTTGGGTTGGGTGCCATGGGTACCGTTTTGGCAGTTGACCTTTTAAGATTTACCAATGCCCTAGTTGTGCCCTTATTTAGATCACAAGAAAGACTTGCACAATTTCAGAAGACAAATGGGAACAACATTTCGATTCGCAAACTTTATTTGGAAGGCTCGCCAATATTTTCTTATCCAGTGGAGAAATGCGAATGCCCTGAAACTTTCTCTAAAAAACCTATTGACAACTTAGTCGTCACTACAAAGACTTACCAAACCAAAGAAGCACTAGCTCCTTATTTGCCTTATATTAATAAAAATACAAACTTAATTTTGATTCAGAATGGACTGGGCGTTTTAGAACTATTGAGAGAAGAAATCTTTACAGATTCAAAAAACAGACCACATTTATTTCAGGGTGTCATTTCTCATGGCGTTTATCAGGATAAAGCAGGAGTTTTCAATCATGCTGGGTGGGCTGGTATGAAAATTGCCAAATTGCCTTGGACTGAGGAAGAAATGATTCAAAAAAAATCCGTAGTCGAGGACGATGCAGCCAATAACTCATTAGTAAAATTATTAACAGAACCAAAATTTGCCAAGGAATTTGGAATAGAACATTCCACTTATCAAGAAATGCTCTTTGGTCAATTATTTAAATTTTTGGTTAATGCATGCATGAATCCAGTTACGGCTATTCTAGATTGTGTCAATGGTGAGATGAAGGCCAGTTGCGGTCCAGTTTTCACATCTATTATTGACGAGTGTTTACAAATATTGAGAGTTGCTTATAGGCCATTGTTTCAATACCACGAAAAATACAGCGGTAATGAAGAATACCCAGAAATGGATGTCAATGCAGTACTGACAACCGATAACATGGTCTCCGAAGTCACTAGAATTGGCTGTGACATCAATTCTAGGAACAGTAGTTCAATGAGACAAGACACTTTGTTCTTAAGAGACATTGAAATTGAGTATATCAATGGCTATGTCGTCAAATTGGCTGATAACTTAAATCTAGACCCAAACTGCTGCAAGGTTAATAAAACTATCGGAGAATTGGCCACTATGAGATTAGCATTGAACAGGTCGAGAAGTATCAATGGTGACTGGAGAAAGGACTGAAAATGCGCGGATATCAGCCAGAACATATACATTTATAAATACTGATATATATACACTCTTAATGCTTTATTCGAGCGAACCTTAACAGTCTGAAGGCAGATTAATTTGTCAAGTGCCTCTCTTTTGTTACTACTACCAGAAAACATGAAAAATGTATGTGCGATGCCCAGAATTTTACCTCGCATAAATGAAAAAATTTCATTTTACCAGTAGAAAATACTTAACCTAAACAGACACAGAAAACAAAAGTGAAAGCATTATAGAACCGAGAATGCTGGTAGATTTGAATGTACCGTGGCCACAGAACAGCTATGCAGACAAAGTTACTTCTCAGGCGGTCAACAATTTAATAAAAACGTTATCCACATTGCATATGTTGGGATATACACACATCGCCATAAATTTTACAGTAAACCACAGCGAGAAATTCCCCAACGATGTTAAGCTGTTAAATCCTATCGATATCAAGAGAAGGTTTGGAGAATTGATGGATCGAACAGGGCTAAAATTATACAGCAGGATCACGCTAATTATCGACGATCCATCGAAGGGACAGTCTCTTTCCAAGATAAGCCAGGCCTTTGATATTGTAGCAGCATTACCAATCAGTGAAAAGGGCCTTACTTTATCAACTACCAATCTGGATATTGACTTGTTGACCTTTCAGTACGGGTCGCGCCTGCCTACTTTCCTTAAGCATAAAAGCATATGCAGCTGTGTGAACAGAGGAGTAAAACTTGAAATTGTTTATGGCTATGCTTTGCGTGACGTACAAGCTCGGAGGCAGTTCGTATCCAATGTAAGAAGCGTCATCAGGAGTTCGAGGTCCAGAGGCATTGTTATCGGCAGTGGTGCCATGTCACCACTTGAGTGCCGCAACATATTAGGAGTAACAAGTCTAATCAAGAATTTAGGTCTTCCGAGCGATAGGTGTTCGAAGGCCATGGGAGACCTAGCTTCACTCGTCCTCCTAAATGGCCGCTTAAGGAATAAGAGCCACAAACAGACCATTGTTACCGGTGGTGGTAGCGGAGACGGCGATGACGTGGTCAACGATGTTCAAGGCATCGACGACGTCCAGACCATCAAGGTAGTGAAAAGGAGTATGGATGCTGAACAATTAGGCCATGCTTCCAAAAGACACAAGCCTTAAAACGATACGCTAACCTATAACATATAATGTATAAATGATAATTAAATACGTACCCGGGTAGTAGACATCGCTATTATCATCACAATCCACGAATCGCGACGCGAATTCGCGAAAAGACAACAACAATAAAGGAAAAAAAAAACAAAGAAATTTTTCGACGATTTCCATAGAGAAGGAAAACAACGAATAGACAAAAAAATTTGGGGATCCAAGGCATATTCTGTTACATTGTACCTGTAGGATTTACTGAGAGCTGAAACCATTGAAAACTATTCTGCAATTAATTATCTTCGTACGGACTATCACTACTTTTTTTTTAAGGAAGACTTATTTCTATTGTTTATTGTTTATAATTCACTCTGAATACTCGCTTATTAATTGTGTGATAAATTCTAAAGGATGACTGAAGGAAAGAGGCTGCAACAGATGGAGCTTCCTCAAATGAAATCCATTTGGATTGACGAGGATCAGGAAATGGAAAAATTGTATGGATTCCAAGTAAGGCAACGATTCATGAATGGACCTAGTACGGATTCCGATGAAGACGCCGACGAAGATTTAGGAATTGTTCTCGTTGACAGTGAAAAGCTGGCTTTGCCGAACAAGAACAACATCAAGTTGCCCCCTTTGCCCAATTACATGACGATCAACCCTAACATAAATTCCAATCACAAGTCATTAACTAATAAAAAGAAGAATTTCCTGGGCATGTTCAAAAAAAAGGACCTGTTGTCGAGGAGACATGGGTCTGCCAAAACCGCAAAACAGTCAAGTATATCTACACCATTTGATTTTCACCATATTTCGCATGCTAATGGTAAAAGGGAAGACAACCCTCTTGAGTCGCACGAAGAAAAACATGATGTAGAATCATTAGTCAAATTCACGTCTTTGGCACCGCAACCCCGACCAGATTCAAACGTCTCTTCTAAATATTCCAATGTTGTGATGAACGATTCGAGCAGAATAGTGTCTTCCTCCACAATAGCTACAACGATGGATTCTCACCACGATGGTAACGAAACCAACAATACCCCAAATGGCAATAAGCAATTAGACTCGCCTACAGATTTGGAAATGACCTTGGAAGACTTGAGAAATTATACATTTCCTTCTGTTCTTGGAGATAGCGTCAGCGAAAAGACCAATCCTTCCTCTCCCTCTGTTTCATCATTTTCTGGCAAATTCAAGCCAAGAGAGTTGAGTGCGCTACATACGCCCGAATTAGGAAATTGTTTCAATGTAGATCAGTCGCTAAATTCCCCTGGTAACAGAATATCTGTGGATGACGTGCTAAAATTCTACTATCAATGTAGTGAAACTAGTACTCCTCGAAATACCTGAACTAGTTTTCTTCTTTCCTCCTCTTCTTTGAACTGCTTCCAAATTCTGTCTTTGAGTCCATCACATGGTGTTTTATGGGATTTTGTATTATTATTACGGTGTTCGGTTTTCTTTTGGGTATTGAGCTTTTATTTTGGTCTTAATTTTTTTTTTTCTTTTTCAAACCATGGACTTTATTATAATTAATCTACGACAACTTTTAATGATTATTTCTTTCTTCAAATATACACGTATGTATTATTTCTTTTTACTATATTCTTAACTCTTTATTCCTGCTCAGACAACGTTTCAACCAACGTTAATATTTCGTTCTTGTAATTAATCAATTGGGCTATTAAGGGAATACAACCTTTGAAACTTGTCTGCGATTGTCTCAATGAAGAAGGAACGGACAGTACTCCACCAAACATCAAAATTGGGTCATAGTCTTGTTTAAGTTTGTGACTCTGAGTTTTTTGCTTTTCTGGCTTCGTTCCTTTTTTTCTCTGAGTCAATTTATTATCTTCTTCCTCTTTCTTTTCTTGCTTATCTTGAGCTTTTCTTTTGACGATTTCGACAACTACCTTGGAGTTTTTTTCTTCCACTGTTGCCATTAGTTGACCTATATACGTTTCATCCCAGTAATCTTCACCATAGTTTCCTCGTAATGAGTCTTTATTATAGTAGTTCGATCTGCTCAATTGGATGTAGCCATCCTGGAACCCCTTCTGCAACTGCTCTAAGGTGGAATCATAGTTTGAGAGTAGCTCAATAAGTCTCAGGTACTGTTCATCTGTAGTATCCATGTTCTGTGCCATCCTTGTTTCACTCATCTTCTCGTTAAGCCGTCAATTTTTCATTTCATCGTATCTTCAAAACATATTTACAATTCAAATTTCAAACCGATGAAGATTTGAAAGGCCCAGTCAGCGTTTCATATAAATATCAACATGAATGAAGGACAACAATTTCTGAGTTTATTATATATTTACAAGAATATGGAGTATAATGTGAACATATACGTATACATGTATATATTGAGATCTTGCGAAAGCGTCTATTGCTTGTTTTCAGCTTTCCATTTAGCAGTAAATGCCTTTCTCTTCCTCTCACCACCAAAAAATGACTTCTTGCCCAGTTTAATTTCATGAATTGGCCTATTGTTACGATAGTTATGAACTTGTTTCAGTATATATTTCCTTTGTTGAATATTCACGCCTTTTTCCTTCAATATCTTAGAATCCCATTGGAAAAGGTTGTTCCAGTTATTTTCGAAAGTATCCTTCAATTCGTTGCAATTTCGACCGATCTTGTTTAGAAATGCATCTACGTCAGGTACCTGATCGCTTGGTTTGGGGATGGTCGAACTGAAACGATAGGCAGCTTTAGGAGCGGCCAGCGAACTCCTTAAGAATAGAGGAAATTTGTGGCTAATCCGGGAAGGTATCATAGTAAAACGTGTGTTGAATGAAGGTTTGTTATTGTTTGGTCAAGTTTTCTTTGGTTTTATAGCTCTTGTTTGAAGATGGCAGAATTATTTCAAGCCTGGCTGCATTATTTTTTTTGGTTAACATAATGAGCGTATTATAAATAATGAGTGGAAAAATGTGGAACGATGAGAAGACCTCTGAATATAAAGTTGCAAGTAGTGAAACAAAGCAGGATTTCGCAAAATGAACGTGACACCGTTGGATGAATTGCAATGGAAATCTCCAGAATGGATTCAAGTTTTTGGTTTGAGAACTGAGAATGTTCTTGATTACTTTGCAGAATCACCATTTTTCGATAAGACGTCGAATAATCAGGTAATTAAAATGCAAAGGCAGTTTTCCCAGTTAAATGATCCTAATGCTGCCGTGAATATGACACAAAACATAATGACCTTACCAGATGGGAAGAATGGAAACTTGGAAGAGGAGTTTGCCTATGTGGATCCGGCAAGAAGACAAATCCTTTTCAAGTATCCTATGTATATGCAACTGGAGGAGGAATTAATGAAGTTAGATGGTACTGAATACGTATTGAGCAGCGTAAGAGAGCCTGACTTCTGGGTTATCAGGAAGCAAAGACGAACAAACAATTCTGGTGTGGGAAGCGCTAAGGGACCAGAGATTATTCCATTGCAAGACTACTACATAATTGGTGCAAACGTTTACCAATCGCCAACAATTTTTAAAATTGTGCAAAGTAGGCTGATGTCCACGAGCTACCATCTAAATAGCACATTGGAGAGCTTGTATGACTTGATTGAGTTTCAACCTTCCCAAGGAGTACACTATAAAGTACCTACGGACACTAGCACGACTGCAACGGCTGCCACCAGCGGGAACAACGCTGGAGGGGGCAGTAACAAGAGCAGTGTACGACCTACCGGCGGTGCCAATATGGCGACTGTTCCCTCAACCACAAATGTCAACATGACAGTCAACACTATGGGTACAGGAGGACAAACTATAGACAACGGTACCGGTCGTACTGGCAACGGTAACATGGGTATAACTACAGAGATGTTGGACAAATTAATGGTCACAAGCATTCGATCCACCCCAAACTACATATGAGAACTGCCATGGCAATTGCATATATCTTTGTACTATATTATAAAACCCCGCGAAATCAACTTTTCAGTTTTCTTCAAAAATCGATGTACCCATCATAAGAAGTTCCCCCAAAAGGAAAGAAATGAGAGGAAAAAGACACGAAGGGAAAACAAAATGAAATTCAGTGGCTTGTGGTGTTGGTTGTTATTATTCCTTAGCGTTAATGTTATTGCATCTGATGTGGGTGAGTTGATTGATCAGGACGACGAAGTAATTACACAAAAGGTGTTTTTCGATATTGAACATGGTGAAGAGAAAGTTGGCAGAATCGTTATTGGGTTGTACGGAAAGGTATGTCCTAAGACGGCGAAGAACTTCTACAAGTTAAGCACCACCACTAATTCCAAAAAGGGGTTCATCGGGTCCACTTTCCATAGGGTGATTCCCAACTTCATGGTACAGGGAGGGGACTTCACAGACGGCACTGGCGTTGGTGGCAAATCCATCTATGGAGATACTTTCCCTGACGAAAACTTTACTTTGAAGCATGATCGCAAGGGCAGACTATCGATGGCTAATCGTGGTAAAGATACCAATGGATCTCAGTTCTTCATCACCACTACGGAAGAAGCGTCGTGGCTCGATGGAAAGCATGTGGTATTTGGACAGGTTGTGGACGGCATGGATGTGGTGAACTACATACAGCACGTGTCCAGAGATGCGAATGACAAACCTCTCGAGGCGGTCAAGATCGCAAAATGCGGTGAGTGGACGCCTGAGCTCTCTTCTTGAGTATATGCAATATTTCATACTATATACATAGATATCGATTTCAGTATGTATAGTTAAAGGTAAATTAACTAGAGAACGTGGGAACAGTTCCGCACTGTGACCACCGGAACGTACGTCTGGTTAGCGCAGCATTAGTCCCAGTTACATCCGATTCAAAATGCAACAGCAAGTATTAATTGGGGAAATCATATCATTTTGAATATAACCTTGGCGTCCTACTAAGGATGGTTATACATCCTAGCTCGTGTAGTGTGATATTTTGCAGGAATGATGCAAAGAGAGGAAGAACAAGAAGAGAGTTGTTGTTTTTAATGTATCTTAGCAATTTATGAGAGGAGCATTGTCGTTGTCTGCTGTGACTAGTGCGTAGCTTTGCCGTTTGTTTTTAATCATGATGGACATGCAAGTGAGAAAAGTGAGGAAGCCGCCTGCTTGCACCCAATGCAGGAAGAGAAAGATCGGGTGCGACAGGGCAAAACCGATATGTGGGAATTGCGTCAAGTATAACAAGCCGGACTGTTTTTATCCAGATGGACCTGGTAAGATGGTCGCTGTGCCCTCTGCGTCCGGGATGTCCACGCACGGCAATGGCCAAGGTTCCAACCATTTTAGTCAGGGAAATGGTGTAAATCAGAAAAACGTAATGATTCAAACGCAGTATCCGATTATGCAAACGTCGATAGAGGCATCCAACTTCTCTTTCAACCCCTCTGTGGATACCGCGATGCAGTGGACCAAGGCCGCTAGCTACCAGAATAATAACACCAATAATAATACTGCTCCTCGTCAGAATAGTAGTACCGTTAGTAGTAATGTTCATGGAAACACTATTGTGAGAAGCGATAGTCCAGATGTGCCCTCCATGGATCAGATTAGAGAATATAACACACGATTACAACTGGTTAACGCTCAAAGTTTTGACTATACAGATAACCCATACTCTTTTAATGTTGGTATCAATCAAGACTCGGCCGTTTTCGATCTAATGACTTCTCCGTTTACTCAAGAGGAAGTATTAATCAAGGAGATAGACTTTTTAAAAAACAAATTGCTTGATTTACAAAGCTTGCAACTGAAAAGTTTGAAAGAAAAATCGAATTTAAATGCCGACAATACCACGGCAAACAAAATTAACAAAACAGGTGAGAATTCTAAGAAAGGCAAGGTTGACGGTAAAAAAGCCGGATTTGATCATCAGATTTCAAGGACTTCTCAGTCCTCACAAAAATACTTTACAGCGCTCACAATAACAGATGTGCAAAGTTTAGTCCAAGTGAAACCGTTGAAGGATACCCCCAACTACCTTTTCACTAAAAACTTCATCATTTTTAGAGATCATTATCTTTTCAAGTTCTATAATATTTTGCACGATATCTGCCATATTAATCAGTTCAAAGTAAGTCCTCCTAACGATAAAAATCACCAACAATATATGGAAGTTTGCAAAGTTAACTTCCCACCAAAAGCAATAATTATTGAGACACTAAACTCTGAATCCCTTAACAATCTGAATATTGAGGAATTTTTGCCAATCTTTGACAAAACCCTCTTACTAGAATTTGTTCATAACTCTTTTCCAAATGGTGATACCTGTCCTTCATTCTCAACGGTCGATCTTCCTTTATCTCAACTGACCAAACTAGGCGAATTAACTGTGCTTCTGCTGTTGTTAAACGATTCAATGACCCTATTCAATAAGCAGGCTATTAATAACCATGTTTCGGCATTAATGAATAATTTGAGGTTGATTCGAAGCCAAATCACATTGATAAACCTGGAATATTATGACCAAGAGACAATCAAATTTATTGCCATCACAAAATTTTATGAATCTCTGTACATGCATGATGATCATAAATCAAGTTTAGACGAAGATTTGAGCTGTCTCTTAAGCTTCCAGATAAAAGATTTCAAGTTATTCCATTTTTTGAAAAAAATGTATTACTCAAGACATTCGCTTCTAGGTCAGTCTTCATTCATGGTACCCGCTGCTGAAAACCTATCTCCGATACCTGCCTCTATTGATACGAACGACATTCCTTTAATTGCTAACGATTTAAAATTACTGGAAACGCAAGCAAAATTGATAAATATTCTGCAAGGTGTTCCTTTCTACTTGCCAGTAAATTTAACCAAAATTGAAAGTCTGTTAGAAACCTTGACTATGGGCGTGAGTAATACAGTAGACTTATATTTTCATGACAACGAAGTCAGAAAAGAATGGAAAGACACTTTAAATTTTATCAATACCATTGTTTATACAAATTTTTTCCTTTTTGTTCAAAACGAATCCTCTTTGTCCATGGCAGTTCAACATTCTTCTAACAACAATAAGACCTCGAACTCTGAAAGATGTGCAAAGGATCTGATGAAAATTATTTCTAATATGCACATTTTTTACTCAATAACATTTAATTTTATCTTCCCCATAAAGTCGATAAAGTCATTTTCAAGCGGCAATAATCGCTTTCATTCTAATGGTAAAGAATTTTTATTCGCAAATCATTTTATTGAAATCTTACAGAATTTTATAGCAATCACATTTGCTATTTTCCAACGTTGTGAAGTAATATTATATGACGAATTTTACAAAAATCTTTCAAATGAGGAGATTAATGTTCAATTGCTATTGATTCATGACAAGATTTTGGAAATTTTAAAAAAAATAGAAATTATCGTATCCTTTTTACGAGATGAAATGAATAGCAACGGAAGTTTCAAATCTATTAAAGGTTTCAACAAGGTTTTGAATCTGATTAAATATATGCTGAGATTTAGCAAGAAAAAACAAAATTTTGCGAGAAACTCTGATAACAATAATGTTACAGATTATAGTCAGTCGGCGAAGAACAAAAATGTTCTCTTGAAATTCCCCGTTAGTGAACTGAACAGAATCTATTTAAAATTTAAGGAGATTTCAGATTTTTTAATGGAAAGAGAAGTTGTCCAAAGGAGTATAATTATTGACAAGGATTTGGAATCTGATAATCTGGGTATTACTACGGCAAACTTCAACGATTTCTATGATGCATTTTATAATTAGTAAGCCGATCCCATTACCGACATTTGGACGCTATACGTGCATATGTTCATGTATGTATCTGTATTTAAAACACTTTTGTATTATTTTTCCTCATATATGTGTATAGGTTTATACGGATGATTTAATTATTACTTCACCACCCTTTATTTCAGGCTGATATCTTAGCCTTGTTACTAGTTAGAAAAAGACATTTTTGCTGTCAGTCACTGTCAAGAGATTCTTTTGCTGGCATTTCTTCTAGAAGCAAAAAGAGCGATGCGTCTTTTCCGCTGAACCGTTCCAGCAAAAAAGACTACCAACGCAATATGGATTGTCAGAATCATATAAAAGAGAAGCAAATAACTCCTTGTCTTGTACCAATTGCATTATAATATCTTCTTGTTAGTGCAATATCATATAGAAGTCATCGAAATAGATATTAACAAAAACAAACCGTACAATCAATCAATCATCACATAAAATGTTCAGCGAATTAATTAACTTCCAAAATGAAGGTCATGAGTGCCAATGCCAATGTGGTAGCTGCAAAAATAATGAACAATGCCAAAAATCATGTAGCTGCCCAACGGGGTGTAACAGCGACGACAAATGCCCCTGCGGTAACAAGTCTGAAGAAACCAAGAAATCATGCTGCTCTGGGAAATAAAACGAATAGTCTTTAATATATTCATTTAACTATTTGCTGTTTTTAATTTTTAAAAGGAGAAGGAAGTTTAATCGACGATTCTACTCAGTTTGAGTACACTTATGTATTTTGTTTAGATACTTTGTTAATTTATAGGTATACGTTAATAATTAAGAAAAGGAAATAAAGTATCTCCATATGTCGCCCCAAGAATAAAATATTATTACCAAATTCTAGTTTACCTAACTTACAACTCTGTATAAAATCCCCAGATTTTGAATAAAAAAAAAGCATATGTATTAATCCTAAAATGTATTATGAGAACGTCTTTTAAAGGTAAAATGCTGTTATCCCCGTCACTTTCAATGATCTATTTATTTGAAGCGGATAGTACAACAGATCAGTCTAAAACGTATAAGCTCTTAGACCGAGAAACCAATATTCAAATAATGACTTTATTTTTAATATACACTTCAAACATATATAGATATATACATATGCACCGCACTCTATGAAATTCAAATTTTTT
>OCVT010000488.1_pt1 | contig 15968 bp, 16 predicted proteins | sample 1539111 | NCBI WGS metagenome assembly OCVT01 (sample SAMEA3991482, study PRJEB22521) | metagenome | biome: anthropogenic terrestrial biome; feature: sewage plant; material: raw primary sludge | place: Sweden | collected 2012-09-26 | reverse complement strand
CAGCTGGAAAGCGAAAACAAATAAGCAAACATCAGTAAAAATGGCTGTCAGTGCTTACCAGATGAGCATTGACAGCTATCAATAAAAAAACTGCCGGATCGCCAGACAAAGAAAAAGGGCTTAGATTAAATCTAAGCCCTTTTTTTATTTTGAGTGGTGGGTGCTAACGGGGTCGAACCGCTGACCTACGCCTTGTAAGGGCGCCGCTCTACCAACTGAGCTAAGCACCCACTCGAAAAAACTTAATTCACTGCATCTTTCAACGCTTTGCCAGGACGGAACTTGGGAACTTTGGCTGCTTTGATTTTGATCGACTCGCCAGTGCGAGGATTGCGACCAGTGCGGGCAGCGCGTTTACCGACAGAGAAAGTACCAAAACCAACCAAAGAAACCGTACCACCGCGTTTCAAGGTTTTTTTGACTGCTTCAATCGCAGATTCCACAGCACGTGTTGCGGTGGCCTTGGAGATATCTGCATCCTTGGCGATGTATTCGATTAATTCTGTCTTGTTCACAAGATGCCTTTCAAAGTGGTTTTGTCCTGGCGTCTTAGCCGTCGTTTGCACGATGGCCGAGATTCTAGATGGGTTTTCGCCAAGTTTTTGGGAAAAAATAAAAATTTTTTAGAGCTAGGAAAACTTGCATTTATACCTTGAGCCACAGGCTGGCTGTGCCAAGGTTTTAACGCTTGACGCGGGCCCGAATTTCTGGGATTGCTTTTTGCAAGTAGTACGCCATCGACCAGATGGTAAGCACGGCCGCAAGCCAAATCAAAATTTGGCCCCAAAAATGGGTGTCCACCACTTGGAACACCACCCCGTCGTAGAGCAAAAAGGGGATGGCCACCATTTGCACTGCCGTTTTGAGTTTGCCCAACATGTGCACGGCCACACTTTTGCTGGCACCGATCTGCGCCATCCATTCGCGCAGGGCGGAGATGGCGATTTCTCGGCCAATGATAATCAGCGCGACAAAAACATCGGTACGCTGCAAATGCACCAGCACCAGCAGGCTGGCACATACCAGAAATTTATCGGCAACCGGGTCCAAGAAAGCACCAAACGAAGAGGTTTGGTTCAAACGCCGCGCCAAAAAACCATCCAGCCAATCGGTGGCGGCAAACACCATGAACAAAATGGCAGCAATGGTGTTGCACATGGCCATGGGCAGCGGCAAGTAGAACACCCCAATAATTAGCGGAATCGCGACAATGCGCGTCCACGTCATGGCGGTTGGAATGGTTAAAAACATGGGGCCAGATTGTGGCACGTGGGCCGGGGATTCTTAATGCAGTGCCCGGTAAATCTCTTGCGCCAATTGGGCTGAAATGCCTTCAACCGTCTGCAGCTCCTGCACACTGGCATTGGCAACACCGCGCACGCCACCAAAACGCTGCAACAAGCTTGCGCGGCGTTTGGGCCCGATGCCGGGAATTTCTTCCAAACTGCTGCCCCCGGTGCGCACCCGGGCGCGGGCGGCACGCATGCCGGTGATGGCAAAGCGATGCGCCTCGTCGCGGATTTGGGCAATCAGCATCAGCGCTGCCGAATCGTGGCCCAGGTACACCTTGGCGCGGCCATCGGCAAAAACCAGCTCTTCAAGGCCTACTTTTCGGCCCTCGCCTTTTTCTACGCCAATGATGCGGCCAATGTCCAGGCCCAAGGACTCAAACACTTCACGTGCCATGCTGACCTGGCCCTTGCCACCATCGACCAGCACAATATCGGGCAAGCGCGGCGCATTGGCAGGCAGTGGCGCACCACCGGCCGCCTGCAAGGCGTTGGCCACAGGCTGGTAACGGCGCGTGAGCACTTGGCGCATGGCCGCGTAATCGTCCCCCCCCGTAATGCCCTGGATATTGAAGCGTCGGTACTGGCTCGGTTGCAGCTTGTGTTGGGCAAACACCACACAGGAGGCCTGGGTGGCTTCGCCCGCGGTGTGGGAGATATCAAAGCACTCAATGCGCAAAGCATCGAGCTGCTCTTGGGGCAAATCCAGCGCTTGGGCCAAGGCGCGGGTGCGCTGCTGCTGGGAGCCCTCTTCCGCCAGCAAACGCGTCAATTGCAGGGCCGCGCCCTGCTGGGCCAGCTCCAGCCAGATGCGCCGCTGGCCACGCGGCTGGGTGGTGGTGAGAATTTTGCGGCCCGCTTGCGCACTCAAGGCCTGCAGCAGCACGGGATCGACCGCATCACTCAAAACAATCGCGCTGGGCAAGGCCTGGTCGGCGTAGTGCTGTGCCATGAAGGCGCTCAAAATTTGCGCCTGGGCGCTGTGCCAGCCGCTGTGGCCTTCTTCTCCCACGGTCACACCATCGGCATCTTCGGTAACCCCGGCCTGCTCGCTGGCGCTGGCCAGGGCCAAGGCATCCTCCAACTGGCTGGGGAAGTACGCCCGGTCGCCCAAATGGCGGCCCCCGCGCACCATGGCCAGATTCACGCAGGCGCGGCCCCCGTGCACGTGCACGGCCAGGATGTCCACATCGCGCTCATCGGCCGACTCCATTGCCTGCTGCTCCAGCACCTTGGCCAAAGCGGCAATTTGATTGCGAATTTGCGCAGCCTGCTCGTATTCGAACTTTTCAGAATGCGCCAGCATGCGCTCTTGCAACTGCGCCAGCAAGGTGGAGGTTTCGCCTGCCAGCAGCGCCTGGGCATCGGCCACATCGGCGGCATAGGCCTGCGCACTGATGTACCCCACGCAAGGGGCGGTGCAGCGGCGAATTTGGTAGAGCAAGCAGGGCCGGGTGCGGTGGACAAATACCGTGTCTTCGCAGGTGCGCAAGCGAAAGACTTTTTGGAGCAACTCGATGGTTTCCTTCACCGCCCAGGCACTGGGGTAAGGGCCAAAGTAGCGGTGCTTTTTATCGGTGCTGCCCCGGTAGTAGGCAATGCGCGGGAAGCGCTGGCCCGGCGCATCGCCTTGCCCGTCTTGTGCGGCGATTCCGGTAATTTTCAGGTAGGGATAGCTTTTATCGTCCCGAAACAGGATGTTGTATTTGGGGTGCTGGGTTTTAATCAGGTTGTTTTCCAGCAGCAGCGCCTCGGCCTCCGTGCGCACCACGGTAGTTTCCAGCCGAGCAATTTTGCTGACCATGTGCCCAATGCGCGTGCCACCATGGTCTTTTTGAAAATAGCTGCTCACCCGCCGCTTTAAATTGCGAGCTTTCCCCACATACAGCAGTTGATTTTGCGCATCAAAGTAGCGATAAACCCCCGGCAGTCCAGGCAACGCTGCTACTTGTGCCAGCAATTCAGGGGAGTGATTGTTTTCAGCCATGGCCAACCCGATCCAAGCGCCTGCCGGTGCGCTTTATGCGCAAACCCGTTGTACACACGGGGCAAAGCCATGGTTCAGCGGCCCCTGGCCTTGCCCGGTGTAAACGTGGGCACCGGCGGCAATGGCCCCCAAGATGTAGTTGCGCCCGGCTTGCACCGCCTCGGGCAAGGCAACCCCCTGAGCCAAATACGCCGCAATGGCCGACGACAGGGTGCAACCCGTGCCGTGGCCGTTGTGGGTAGCAATACGCGGGCTGGCCAGCTGCCGGGTGCTACCGTCTTGCAAGAGCAGCACATCAACCACCTCATTGCCCGGTAAATGCCCGCCTTTGACCAACACATTGGCCGCCCCCATTGCCTGCAGCTGCCGCGCTGCAGCCTGCATGGCCTCGGTGGTGCTGAGGGTTTGCTGGATCAACCACCCGGCTTCATCCAGGTTGGGCGTAATCAAAGAGGCCAGGGGAAACAGCGCTTGCACCAGGGCCTGGGCCGTTTCTTCGGCAATCAAGCGATCGCCGCTGGTGGCCACCATCACCGGATCCAGTACCACCTGGGTCACACCGTAACGCCGGATGCTGTCGGCCACCACGCGCACGGCATCCGGGGTGGACAACATGCCGATTTTGACGGCATCGACCCCGATATCTTGCATAACCGCATCGATTTGCGCACCCAGCATGGCTGCGGGAATGCCATGAATGGCCCGCACACCTTGCGTGTTTTGCGCGGTGATGGCGGTAATGGCCGTCATGCCATAGCAACCCAGGGCAGAAAACGTCTTTAAATCGGCTTGGATGCCGGCGCCACCGCCACTGTCAGACCCCGCAATGGACAACACCCGCACATAGTGCGGGTGGCGAGGGGCGGCAAGCACATACGAAGAAGGGGCAGGATGAGAGGCAGGATGGGCATCGGTCATGGCCTGAATTATGACCTCAGGTTGCACCAATCCGCCCCCCAGACTGGTGGTGCCAGATCAGGCCACAGCGGCCAGTTGCTCTTCCATCAATTGTTCAATAGCTTGTGCGGCCTGGGCCATGGCTTGGTCCTTGCTTTCCTGTCCTAAAGCAACCCCTTCAGCACGGATAAATTGAATATCGGTCACCCCAAAAAAGCCCAGCACAGTTTGCAAATAGCTTTCTTGGTGCTCCAAGGCCTGGCCTTGGGGGCTGGTGGAATACACCCCGCCGCGCGAAGAGGCGATGATCACTTTTTTGCCACCGGCCAAGCCCTCAGGGCCATGGGCGGTGTAGCGGAAAGTACGCCCTGGCTGGGCAATGCGATCAATCCACGCTTTCAACTGGGATGGAATGCCGAAGTTGTAAAACGGTGCCCCAATGACCACCACATCGGCCGCCAAAAATTGCTCAACCAGTTTTTCAGAGACGGCATTTTCCGCCACTTGTGCAGGGCTTAAGTTGTCCGTCTGGCCGGTGCGGGGGCACATCGCATCCATGGTGAAGTGTGCCGGGGCATCGGCGACCAAGTCCAAATAATCCACCTTCACATCCGGGTTGGCCGCTTTAAAAGCAGCAACAATGTTGGCGCTCAAGGTGCGCGAAACAGAATTTTGGCCGGTGATGGATGAGTCAATGTGCAGCAGTTTCAAGATCAATCTCCAAAAAAAGATTCAAGATAAAGAATCCATGGCGTGCATTGTCGGGGTCTGGGCCGATAAGAAAAATCACATCCAGCAGGTTTCATTATTTCCAAAACGAGAACAATCAACAAAAATAAAGAGCTGCTTGCGCTTTAAAAGATTGGGATTTTTTATTAAAACCCCCTGAAACCCTTTATTTAAAAGCGCAAGCAGCTCTTATTTTTAAGAAAGCTTAGTCGTTCGGTCGGAAACCAATCAGCAAATCGCTGGGGACGCGCCCGCCCACATCGGGCGGCAGTGTTTGGGTTTTGTGCAGCGCCCGCACCACGGCTTCATCCCACGCGGGGTTGCCGCTGGACTGGGTCAGTTGCACACTCAAGATCGCTCCGCTGGGGGCCGCGCGCACCCGCACTTCGGCACGGGGGTTGCCGCTGACCATGTCCGGATACACGATGTTGGGCTTGACCTTGGCGGCCACTTTGGCACCGTACCCTGCGGACGTGCCGACGGTGCCGCCACCGGTGCCTTTGCCGCCATTGGGGCCACTGCTTTGCGCCGCGCTGCCGGTGCCCCCCGAGCCTGCCATGGCAGCCATGCGTGCCATCTGCTCTTTGCGGCGGGCTTCAGATTCTTTGGCCTCTTTGGCGGCTTGTTCTTTCTTTTGCTTGTCTTCTGCGGCTTTTTTCGCAGCTTCGGCTTTGGCCGCCTTCTCTTTTTCGAGCTTCTCTTTTTCAAGCCGCTCTTTTTCCGCTTTTTCTTTGGCGGCCTTGTCTTTAGCGGCCTGTTCGGCTTTGAGTTTGTCGCGTTTTTCTTTCTCCAGCTGCTCGGCTTTGCGCTTTTGCTCCAGCTTTTCTTTTTCTAGTTTTTCTTTTTCTAGTTTTTCTTGGCGCTCCTGCTCTTTGCGTTCGCGCTCTAGCTGCTGGGCTTTTTCTTCGGCTTTGCGCTTTTCTTGTTGCTTTTTCTGCTCTTGCAGGGCCAGCTCGGCATCGCGCTGCGCTTGCAGTTCTGCCGGCGTGGGGCGCACAGGTTCTGGCTTGGGCTCAGGTTTGGGTTCGGGCTTGGGTTCAGGTTTTGGCTCAGGCTCGGGCTTAGGCTCAGGTTTGGGTTCTATTTTGGGCAAAGCGGGGGCCACAAAGGGTGCCGCCTGCTCAAACTGCTCGGCCCACAGCTCCGCCTCTACCGCTTCTTCACTGCTTGTGGGCGGCGGGGTAATTTTCCAGACAAACGCCCCCACCAAAAGCGCATGGGCCAGCAGCGCCAAAACCCAGCTGAGCAACTTGGGCTGAGCGCGGGGCGGGGCAAAAGGGTCGTGATCCAGGTGGGCAGACATGCGCAGGGGTTCTATCGTGTGAGGTTGGTCTGGGGCTACTTGGCGGCTGATTTCACGCCCAAAGCAATGCGCTTGACCCCGGCACGCTGCAGCTCCCCCATCGCGGCCACCACATGTTCGTAGGCCAGGGTTTTGTCTGCCTGGATCAAAACGGCACTTTCTTCGCTTTCTTGTGCCTGCCAGCTGACGGTAGCCGCACCCAAGTCTTGCAAACTCAGGATTTGTTCATTTTTCCCGGCTTTGAGCCGGATACTGCCGTCTTCTGACAACAAAACGTAGGCCACATGCTTCATGGGCGGCTTGGTTGATTTGCCGGCACTGGGCACATTGATGGCGCCGGGGGTCAGCATGGGGGCGGTGACCATAAAAATGATGAGCAGCACCAGCATCACATCAATAAAGGGCACCATATTGATTTCATTGACGGTGCGCCGACGGCGGGGGCTGCGAAAACTTTCGGTACTCATAGCGGCTGCGCCTTAATGCCCCGAGGCCGTGGCCTGCACCGGGCTATTGATGTTGCGCTGCAAGATGTTAGAAAACTCCTCCACAAAGGTTTCCTGGGCGCTGGCCACGCGGTCAATGTGGTTGGCATAGCGGTTGTAAGCCGTCACCGCCGGAATGGCCGCGAACAAGCCCATGGCAGTGGCCACCAAGGCTTCAGCAATCCCTGGGGCCACGGTGGCCAAGGTGAGCTGCTCCATGGACGCAAAGCCAGTAAAAGCGTGCATCACCCCCCAAACGGTGCCAAACAGGCCGATATAGGGTGATACCGAGCCAACGGTGCCTAAAAACGATAAGCCAGATTCCACCTGGTCCATTTCCCGCTGAAAGCTGGCCCGCATCGCACGGCGGGTGCCGTCAAGCAAGGTGGTGCCGTCGTGAATTTGGCGCTCGCGCAGTTTGCGGTATTCGCGCATGCCGCTGGCAAAAATACGCTCCATGGGGCCGCCCGTTTTGGCATTTTGGGTGGCGCGGGTGTAGAGGTCATTCAGGCTGTTGCCCGACCAAAAATCCTCTTCAAACTCTTCATTCAATTTGCGCACGCGCTTGAGCGCGGCCGCTTTGCGAAAAATCGTGGCCCAGCTGGCCACCGAGCCTGCCACCAAAATCAACATCACCAGTTGCACCACCCAGCTGGCCTGCAGCACAAGAGAGAGGATGGACATGTCTTGAGAAGGGTTCATGGCAGTGAGGACAGTTGTTCAATCAAAGAAGAAGGGATACGGGCCGGGCGCAGGCTGGTTGCATCAACCCACCCCAAGCGCACCGAGCCTTGGCATAACAGTTGTGCAGCGCTATCGGCTGACAGCGGCTGTAAAAAAGCTTGCTGGGCCAGCGTGAGCGAAGCACGGCCTGCCGCTTCAAGCTTGGCCGTCACGTGCAGCACATCATCGAGCCGCGCCGGGCGCAGGTATTCCAATTGGGCGTGGGTGACGACAAACATGCCGCCGTCGGTGTCGCGCAGCTGCTGCTGATTCCAGCCCAGGCTGCGCAACCATTCGGTGCGTGCCCGCTCAAAAAATTTCAGGTAATTGGCATAAAAAACGATGCCACCAGCATCGGTGTCTTCCCAATACACCCTGATCGGCAAAGAGAAGGTTGGCATAGCGGTGTCGGCAGCCAGCACAGCGGGCATCAGGCAAACAAACGGCGCATGCGCTGCACCGCCTCTTGCAACTGCTCCATGGCATTGGCCGTTGAAAAACGTATGTAGCACCCCGTATCGCTAGCGCCAAAGTCCCGCCCTGGGGTGACCGCCAAGTGGGCCCGCTCCATCAAGGCGTAGGCAAAATCCCAGCTGTTGCTCACCCCCAGCTTGGGGAACAAAGCCCGGCCATCGGCCCAAGCATAAAACGCGCCATCGGGCATCACAGGTACGCCAAACCCCAGCTCGCGCAGCGCAGGAATAAAAAAGTCCCGCCGCGCTTTGAACTGCGCCCGGCGCTGCTCATACAAGGCCAAGCTCTCTGGAGCAAAGCAGGCCAAGGCGGCATGCTGGGCAATGGTCGAAGGGCAAATAAACAGGTTTTGCGCCAAGCGCTCCACCACCGGCACCATGGCCGGTGGCAACACCATCCAGCCCAAGCGCCAACCGGTCATGCTGAAGTATTTGCTAAAGCTGTTGATGCTGATGATGTCCTCGCCCAAAGCCAAGGCGCTGCGGCCAAAGGCCTCTTCGTACGACAAGCCGAGGTAAATCTCATCAACAATGGTGAATCCCCCTTTGCTTTGCACGACGGCGTGGATGCGCTGCAATTCATCCGGTGCAATCGAGGTGCCCGTGGGATTAGAGGGCGAGGCCAGCAACACACCGCGTGTTTGGGCTCCCCAATGGGCCTGCACCTGCTCGCTGGTGAGTTGGTAACGCTGGTCTGGCGTGGTGGCAATCAAGCGCGCCACCCCATCGGCACTGCTGACAAAGTGGCGGTTGCAGGGGTAGCTAGGGTCGGGCATCAGCACTTCATCGCCCGCATTCACCAAAGCCAGACAGGCCAACTGCAAAGCAGCGCTGGCCCCGGCGGTCACCACAATGCGCCCGGCATCCACCTGCACGCCAAAGCGATCGGCATACCACTGGCCAATGGCCGTGCGCAGTGCAGGCAAGCCCAAGGCGCTGGTGTACTGGGTCTGCCCTTGGGCAATGGCGGTTTGGGCGGCTTGCTGCACGAGCGGCGCGGCAGTGAAGTCTGGCTCCCCAATATTCAAAAAAATCATGGGGCTGGCGCTATCTGCCACCTGAGCAGCCAACGTTTGGGCCGCTTTTGCGACCTCCATGACATAAAAGGGCTCTATCTTTTCTGTACGTGCAGCAAATTGCATGAAACCACTCAATCCCTAGGTTTGCCGCAGAATTAATCTGCTGTGTTATCCACTTTGTGATCTGTTTTATTTTTTGCCGCCAGATCGGCTTGTACTTCTGCAGTGCGCAGCGCGGGCGCCAAAGCATCCAAGACACCATTGACGTATTTGTGCCCGTCGGTGCCGCCAAACTCTTTGGTCAGCTCAATGGCTTCATTCATCACCACGCGCCAAGGCACATCCAGCGCATGCAGCAGCTCATAAGCGCCAATCCACATGCAAATATGCTCAATCGGCGATAACTCACCAAGGTTGCGGTCCAGCTTGGGCGCGATCAACGCATCCAAATCGGCCTGCTGCTCAATGCAGCCATGCACCAGCGCATCGTAGTGGGCTGCGTCGCACTTATGAAAGCCGATCAATTCACGCGTAAATTGGTCAATGCTGGCGACATCGTTGCCACCAACCACATACTGGTACAGCGCCTGCAACGCAAATTCACGCGAGCGGCTGCGGGCCGATTTAGAGGCGGCTTTGCGCGCGCCAGTGCTGGTCAAGCCCTTGCGCTGTTGGCGTGGGGGGCGTTTCGAGGGGGTTGCGTCTTGCATAGAGTTGCTTGGTTGTTTTTTGTTGTTTTTTTGTTGTTATTCGCTGGGGGCCAAATCCGTCAATAGCTGTGCCATCTCCACAGCAACATAGGCCGCATCCCGGCCTTTTTCAGTTTGGCGGGCAATGGCTTGGCTTAAATCTTCGGTCGTCAAAATCGCGTTGGCAATTGGAATGCCATAGTCCAGCCCGACACGGGTGACACCGGCCCCCGATTCATTGGCAACCAATTCAAAGTGGTAGGTTTCACCGCGAATGATGCACCCCAGGGCCACCAAGGCATCAAACTCATCGCGCTCGGCCAAGGCCATCAGGCCCATGGGCACTTCCAAGGCACCGGGCACTTGCACCAAGGTGATGTTTTCCTCTTGCACGCCCAAATCCAAAAGCGCTTCTTTGCAGGCATCGGCCAAAGCATCGGTAATGTCGGCATTAAAGCGCGCTTGCACAATCCCAATGTGCAGGCCAACACCGCTTAGTTCTGGCCCTTGGCCTTTTTCTGCTTTTTGCATGGAGGTATCCTTTTATTCCTTCGTGATGTATCCGGTAATTTCCAGCCCGTAGCCAGCCATGCTGGGCATGCGCCTGGGCTGGCCTAGAAGCTGCATTTTGCGCACCCCCACCTCGCGCAGGATTTGGGCACCAATGCCATACGAGCGCAAATCCATCCGTCCACGCTCAGGGGCATGGGCGGAACGGGCCTTGCCCTCAAACTGATCCAGCAGTTGGGCGGCGCTTTCCCCGCAGTTCAGGAGCACGGCAACGCCACTGCCGGTTTTATCCAAATAAGACAAGCTCTCATCCAGACTCCAGGAGTGCATCGGGCGGCGCACTTCCAGGGCATCCAAAACAGACAAAGGCTCATGCACGCGCACAGCCACCTCTGTTGCTTCCGTCCAGTTGCCGCGCACCAAAGCCAAGTGCACCGACTGGCTGGGTTTGTCCACAAATGCATGGGCGGTAAACACGCCATGGTGCGTTTGCAGGGCACGGGTGCCTACACGCTCTAGCAGCGATTCGGTGCGGCTGCGGTACTGGATCAAATCGGCAATCGTGCCAATCTTCAGGCCATGCTCGGCCGCGAACACCTGCAGATCAGGCAGGCGGGCCATGGTGCCATCGTCTTTCATGATTTCACAAATCACGGCAGAGGGGCTGCACCCGGCCAAAGCAGCCAGGTCACACCCCGCTTCAGTATGCCCAGCACGCATCAACACCCCACCATCGACCGCTTGCAGGGGAAAAATATGGCCTGGTTGCACCAAATCACTGGCCTGAGCCTGGGGCGCAACCGCTGCCTGCACCGTGCGGGCACGGTCTGCCGCACTGATGCCGGTGGTGACACCTTCAGCCGCTTCAATCGACACCGTAAACGCCGTGCTGTACACCGTGCCATTGCGTGCGGCCATGGGAGGCAGGCGCAAGTGCTCACAACGCTCACGCGTAAGCGTCAGGCAAATCAGGCCACGGCCAAACTTGGCCATGAAGTTAATGGCTTCGGCACTGACGTGGTCCGCAGCCAAAATCAGATCACCCTCGTTTTCGCGGTCCTCTTCATCGACCAAAATGACCATGCGGCCAGCACGCATATCAGCAACAATTTCTTCAATTGGAGAAATTGCCACAGGGGTAAAAGGGCTTGTCATGACTGTTCCTTAAGAACGGTGACAGCACACGGCACTTGATTTCAAGCGCTGCGCTGCATAAAAAGATGCGGGCCGCTGCCGGCCCTGAGAATTTTGCAAATAACTTACAACACAAGTGCTGCAGATTTTAATGGCTCCCACCTGAGCTTGCAGCCCTGGCCCAGCGCAGCACCTTAATTTTCCGGGTCTTGCAAGACAACATCGCTCTCGGGATAAGCCACACAGGGCAAAACACAGCCCTCTTCCATTTCTTCGGTGGTCAAGCCTGGCCATTCAATCTCATACCGCACACGACCACTTTTTAGCTGCCCCAAGCAGGTGCGGCAGGTGCCGTTGCGGCAAGAACTGGGCCAATCAATGCGACCGGCTTCCAAAGAGTGCAACAGTGGTTGATTGGCCCACGCATCGCATTGCTCGCCGCTAGGATCGAGTTGGGCCGTAAAAAATTCGGGAGAGGAAACTGCAGCCATGCCAACAAGAAAAAACAAAACAACCGCGCATTGTGCCTGTTTTCCAACGCACCAGAGCTGCCCATTTTTTCCGCACCCCAGGGTTGAACGCCAAAAAGCCAATGCTGACGCGCCCCTGTGCATGGCACACCACAGTTATCCACAAGTTTATCCCTAGTGAACGGGGATAATCCCGCCACCAGCACAGATCCTCCCATCGCACGCGCACATCCCTACCGCCCAGTAGCAAACCGACACCAGCACTGCTAAAACTTTCAGCAGATTGATTTTTTTATTTTTATTTCAACAACTTAACAAGCAAATTAAAAGACTTCAGCGTGTTTATGCACAAGTTTGTACAGGCTTCAGACGAACAAGTTGGCAGCATTTTTCAAAATTGACTATTTTTTAATCAATTTTTCTTTTTCATTGCAAAACAAGCCTTTGCCCCAGTTGTTGCGCAGTTGTTCAGGGTTTTCCACAGCATTGTGCCGCCCAGCCGGGGATAAACCTATCGCCGGGCGACCTTCTAAAAAATCGCAAAAAATCCACCCATTTCTAGTCCCTGCGCAGGCCAAGCCTAGCCCGAGCGTGGTAACTTCGCCCCTCTTTCCCACTCTCTCATCTATCGGCATGATTGTGCAGACACCCTCTTTTTCTATTCTGGCAACTGAACGCCTGGCAGGAATTCGCCGTGGAATTGAAAAAGAAGGCCTGCGGGTCTTGCCCAATGGTGCTCTGGCGCTCACCCCCCACCCCCAAGCCCTGGGCTCAGCACTGACCCACCCGCTGATCACCACCGACTACAGCGAATCGCAACTGGAGCTGATTACCGGTGCCCACCTGGGCGTGCAAGACTGCCTGGACGAGCTGCAAGCCATCCACCAGTATGTGTACCGCAGCATGGCCGCTGAAGGCGAGGAAATGATGTGGGCCGCCAGCATGCCCTGCACCCTGCCCACGGATGAAACCATCCCGCTGGGGCGCTATGGCAACTCGCACATTGGCCGCTCTAAAAGCATTTACCGCATGGGTTTAGGCCACCGCTATGGGCGGCGCATGCAGACCATTTCAGGCATTCATTACAACTGGTCGCTGCCGGGTGTCAGCAGTGCTGAATATTTAGGCTTAATCCGAAATTTCCGCCGCCAAGCATTCTTGCTGCTGTACCTTTTTGGCGCCTCGCCCACCCTGTGCCCATGCTTCGTGGAAGGGCGCCAACACCACCTGCAACCCCTGGGCACCGAAGGCAAGGCGCTGTACCTGCCGCATGCGACATCACTGCGCATGGGCCGTCTGGGCTACCAAAGCGAGGCACAGTCCAGCATCAACGCCAGCTTTAACGATTTGGATGAGTACGCCAACTCGCTGCAGGAGGCACTCACCCGCCCCTACCCGGCCTACGAGCAATTGGGCGTGCGCAACCCTGGTGGCGATTACAACCAGCTGGCCACCACCTTGCTGCAAATCGAAAACGAGCTGTACAGCCCCATCCGCGCCAAGCGCACCGTGCGCCGGGGCGAACGTCCCTTGCACGCGCTGCGCGAGCGCGGTGTCGAATATGTCGAAGTGCGGCTGATGGACATCAACCCCTTTGAGCCCATCGGCATCAGTGCCAGCACCATGCGCATGCTCGACATCTTCCTGCTGCACTGCCTGCTCACCGACAGCCCCTTGGATACGCCGGAAGAAATTGAAGCGCTCAAAGAAAACCAGCTGCGCACTGCCGAACGTGGCCGCGAGCCAGGCTTGCGCATCCTGCGTGGTAAAAAAGAAGTTCTCTTAACCGAGTGGGCCCATGAAATTTTGACCGCCTGCCACCCCATCGCCCAAGCCCTGGATGCCACCCATGGCAGCGACGATTACAGCCAAGCCCTCCTGGCCGCACACGATGTCGTGCAATTTCCCCACCTCACGCCCTCTGCGCGTGTTTTGGACGGCACCCGCGCATACAACAACAACTTCCAATCTTTTGGCTTGGCCCAAACCCACGCCAGCAAAAAATACCTGCTGGGCCTGCCGCGCAATGCCGCACTGGAAAAAACCTTCGCCCAGCTCAGCCGCGCCTCCATCCAAGCCCAGCGCGAGATTGAAAAAGCCGATACTGGCAGCTTTGAAGAATGGCGTCTGCGCTACATGGACGTGGCCAATCTTCTCTAAGAAGAAAATTTTCTCGAGCACTTTCCGCTGATAAACAAACAACTTCCAGTTTAAAAACCACTGAAACCCTTTGTTTTAAAGCGGAAGCAGCTATTAAAATAAAGGATTTTCATGTCGTTCATCCAGTGGTACCCCGGCCACATGCACCTCACGCGCCAGCTGATTGAGGAGCGCATCAAGGCCATCGATGTCGTCATCGAAGTGCTCGATGCCCGCATCCCTGGCTCCAGCTTCAACCCCCTGCTGCAAACCCTCACCGGCCACAAGCCCCGCGTCAAGCTGCTCAACAAGCAAGACGTGGCCGACCCGGCGCAAACCCAGGCTTGGCTGCAGTGGTACAACGCCCAAGCGGACACCCGCGCCATCGCCATGGATGCCAGTGACCCGGCCCCCGCCCGCCGCCTCATCCCCCTGTGCCGCGAGCTGGCCCCCCAGCGCGGCGGGATGTCCCGGCCCATGCGGGTTTTAATCTGCGGTGTCCCCAACGTCGGCAAATCCACCCTGATCAACACCATGACGGGGAAAAAACAAGCCAAAGCCGCTGACGAAGCCGGCATCACCAAAGACGAGCAGCGCATCGTGCTGGACGACGATTTCTACCTGTGGGACACCCCCGGCATGCTCTGGCCGCGCATCTCCATCAGCCAAAGCGGCTTTAATCTGGCGGCCAGCGGCTCCATTGGCCGCAATGCCTACGATGAGGAGCTGGTCGCCCTGGAGCTACTGCTCTATCTGCAAAAACACTACGCCAAAGAGCTGCAAGCACGCTACAAACTCGAGCACAGTCCAGAAGAAATCGCCGCCCTGCACGACGATGCCCTGCTGGAGCTGATCGGCCGCAAACGCGGTGCCGTCATGACCGGTGGGCACGTAAACATGCAAAAAGCAGCTGAGTTGGTGATCACCGATTACCGCACCCACGCCCTGGGCCGTATCACCCTGGAAACCCCAGAAGAATTTGCCGAATGGGCGGCCATCGCCGCCATTGCCGATGCCGAGCGCCTGGCCCGCAAAGAGGCCCTGGCCAAAGCCAAAAAGAAAAAGCGCAAGCCGCGTTAAACCAGCTTGCGCAAAAATTCCAAAACCCCCGCTGGCAATCGCGTGGCTGGAGCGTGGCTACAACATGCCTTTACGCGCCTTGGAAGCCCAGCATCTGTAAATCCTTCGCCGTCAGCCAACGCCATTGCCCTGAGGGCAAATCCTCTGGCAAGACCAGATCGCCAATCTTCCAACGGTGCAGCGCCTCCACCCGGTTACCCACCGCCGCCAGCATGCGCTTGACCTGGTGGTATTTGCCCTCCGTCAGCGTCAGATCCAGGACGCAGTCCGACACCAATGCGCAGGCGGCCGCCCGCACCGGCCGGGGGTCATCGTCCAACACAACTCCCGCACACAAACGCTCCACCATGTGCGCTGTGACTGGATGCTTGGCCGTCACCCGGTACACCTTAGGCACATGTTTCTTGGGCGAACTCATGCGATGGATAAACTGGCCATCATCACTGAGCAGCAGCAGCCCGGTCGTATCCTGGTCCAGCCGCCCCACCGCTTGCACTCCCTGGATGGCCCCCTTGCAAGGCCGCTGGCGCAACGGCTGCGGCAGCAAAGTGTAGATACTCGGCCAGGCAGAAGGCTTTTGCGAACACTCCGTTCCAGCCGGCTTGTGCAGCATGATGTAGCCCTTGGCTTGGTAGTGCCACTCCACACCTTGCACGCGAAAACGCAACCCCACTGGCTCCAGCTCCAGCATCGAATCGCGCACCGGCACAAACGCCTGCTGCTCGCTATCCCAAATCTCAACCCAACCTTGCTGTACCAAGCCCGAACACACCCGGCGAATACCAAAGCCCTGCGAATACAAAATATCCTGAAGTTGCATCATCAGATCACCCAACGTCCACCAAAACTTCTAAACCACTCATTCCAATAGCTGCTGCCGCAGCACACAAGACACTTTTTGCCATAAACCGGCGAACAGTGCCCAGCTCTTCAGCGACTGCAGCTACACAAAAACAAAACCCCCAGTCTTTTGGGACTGGGGGTTTGCTTTGCTATAAGAGCCTGACGATGACCTACTTTCACACGGGAACCCGCACTATC
>OCVT010000486.1_pt1 | contig 15974 bp, 8 predicted proteins | sample 1539111 | NCBI WGS metagenome assembly OCVT01 (sample SAMEA3991482, study PRJEB22521) | metagenome | biome: anthropogenic terrestrial biome; feature: sewage plant; material: raw primary sludge | place: Sweden | collected 2012-09-26 | reverse complement strand
GTGAGGAAAACAGCGGTCTGCGAGGCAAGTGTCCCCGAAGTGGTACAGCGAAGAAGTGAGGATTCGGGAATTGGAAGAAAGGAAGTCCCAAAAAATAGTAGATATTTTTCCCCTTTTTTCATTAGTTTTTTCGTTAGTATTTTTTAACAAAGTAACTTTTTTATTTCTAATTAAAGAGTCTAATTATAGTCTAAGTATATTGGTACCCCGAAGTGGTACAGCGAAAACCTCGCAGCCCAGTATTTTCGTTTTTGCAGGTGTCCCCGAAGTGGTACAGCGAAAAAAAGGGGGAAAACAAAAAAGCGGAAAAATCATCAAAAAAAGGGCAAGTGTCCCCGAAGTGGTACAGCGAAAAGGGCAAGTGTCCCCGAAGTGGTACAGCGAAAATGTAATAAAAGTCCACAATAAGAACGTAAAACATTCTAAAAGTCGTAAGTGTCCCCGAAGTGGTACAGCGAAAACTGTTAAAAAATTAACAGATACAGAAAAAACGTAGAATCAGTGTAGATTTTTTTGTAAAAATGTTATATTTTTGTAGAAAATAAAAGAATTAAAAAATAAGAAAATGGGAAAAGAAGAGGAAAAAGAAGAAAAGATTTTAAAGACTTTAAATTTAAAATTGCCAGTGGAAGAATACAATAGGCTGCAGGCCTATTATATAGCCAAAGAGGGGCTTACACTGAGAGCGCATACGACAAAATATTTATTGGAGGAAGCCAAACTAATAACAGTGAATATAGAAAAAAATGAAAACATTGGAAGAAAGGAATGAGGCGAAGGAGAACAAGAAGTATCTGTCAAGGGTACGCACTCCCCGAACACTTGTGATGCCAGAGAGCATAGATGCGATGACCATACAGTACGGGGCCCTTTTGGGTCAAGTAATGAGAGATATTTGTATATATGTCTGTAGGTGTAAGAATCGGGATTTGTTTGGAAACGCTGTCTTTTCAATCGATGATTTTGTAAAAGAGTTTGGATATAGAAGGAACGTTATCAGAGGCAAAGCCGTCCATCTTGAAGGAAATTATTTCAACGGAGAGGTATTGAATGAAAAGAGAATAGAATGTGATTCGCTTTTAGACCTTGCCGTTTATCTTGGAACAAAGGAAGTTTTTTCTGTGAGGAATAAAGAAAAAGTGCAAGAAGAAGGTAAAATAATTACCAGAATATATAATCGAAGTTACATGATGTTGTCTGGAGATGCAAAGGTAGAAGGAAAGGCACACAAGAAAGTCTATTACTTGCAATTAGGTCCAGGTTTTGCGGAAGAGTATTTCAACCGATATTTAAAAATCAATTACAATGATTATTTGAAAATCGGAGAGGGAAAGTATAAGAAAATAAACAGTGTAATATTTTACAAAAGGTATTACATGATATTATGTTATTACAAATCTTTCTGCAAGGGTATCTATGAGACGACAGTAGATAGAGTGGCCGCCGATATGAAAATAGCAATCACCGAAGCCAGGAAAAAGAAAGTTGAGATAAAAGAGATATTAGAGGCTTTAAGTAAAACGTTGGAAGAAGAACCCTTCTTTTTTGAGTTTTACAAAGAGCCCAAAGAAAGATATGAGTACAGGATAAGATTCATATTTCCGAGAGAGAGAACTCTTGCATTGGAGAACAGGCAAGAAGTCATGCCACGATGTGAAATTTTCCTCGGCAAATTATGGGAGTCCTTCCAGGCCGATTTTTATATGGATTATCGTCAAAAATTGGAAGGAGGCAAAACTCTGGGTCAAATAGAGCTGTTTAACAGATTAGATAAAGATAGGAAGGATAAAACCTATCTCACGAAAGAGGGCGTATTAAATCCGTTTCTCTTCCAGAACTGTTTTGCAGAGTGGTTTTTCTCCGAGAAAGACGCAGAGAAAAAGAAACAGGAGTATAGAGCCTGTTTCCATCGGGTATATAATATCGAATATCCAGAAAATGAAAAGATGTATTTCGATGAGAAAAATTTGGATATGATATATGAGAAACAAGAAGAGAAAAGGAGATTGGAGCAAGAAGCGTTAAGAATAAAGAGAAATTAAAATCAAAGATGTATTTTGTTGTGATGAGACTGTTTCTCAAATTGGTTAATCTTGATTAGTTTTTGCATTTCATCTTTGTTCAAGTTTGTTGCCAGAACGAGAGGCTGGCAAGGGATAAGTTTAGAGATTTGCGAGTAAGAGAATCCAGAACCTATGACATTATCCACAAGAAATACTTTTTGCCCAGGTTTCTTAGAAAAAGGGGAAGAAAGGAAATATTCAGGCTTAACAGTATCGAATGATTTTGATTGTTTAAGGTTGTAGATGGTATCACCTGGAGTACGTTTAATAATATCGAGGACTGTAGCTCCAGAACGAGAAGCAATAAGATTGGCAGCGTTAAGAGTATAGATAGCACTACCAGAATGTTGCGGACAAGGAATAAGAATAGAGTTATCATCAACCACGTTTTGTTTAAGAACAAAGTTGGCAAAAAAGGAGATAGCTAAAGAATCATTGCCTTTCATCAAGTGGGCAAGATTAGAAACATTATCTTTTACTTGTTCGAGATAATTTATACCATTAATTTCAATCATTTTAAGTAAATTTGCGTATTAGAAAAACAGAGCGAAAATAAGGAAAAAAAGATAAATGAGAAAAAAATTATTACTGTGTGCTGCGCTTTTAGCAGCCACAACATTAACCTGGGCAGGGAAAGCCCATTTGACGCACATAAAGGGCAACCAGGCAGCTGGAGTCCGATATGGAGTAGGAACCAAAAACAAGTATGACGTAGGAATCACATATTCTTACTGTTTTGGAAACCAGTACACCTTCACGTGCGAGGTGGACCATGAGGAAGCAGTATTTGGATATTCGGATTTCACCAACAGCATATTGGTAAGTCCTTGTCTTGAATTTGATTCATGGCAGCCAGCGAAGTGGCTGTATCTTGAAGGGGGCGGAGGTCCAGCGGTAGGATATGATAAATGGAGTTGTAATTTGCCAGGCGTAAATGATTCCGAAGAAGGAATTGTGTATGGAGCCCAAATAGGAATAGGATTGGAGTTTTACCCGACAAGTTCAGTAAGTATATTGTTGAAAGGTCAGCAATACCTTCTCTTTGGGAACGACGACCAATATTTAAAGCCTAATTTTTCAATAGGCTTGCGGTATAATTTCCATCTATGAATCTGTTGGTGGTCAAGTCGGTTGGAGGATTGAGTGCGGAAAACATAGCGAATGGTGGAGAAGGATGGATAAGTCTCGGCATCGTTTTGACCGACACCATTCTTGACGGCATCGACGAAAAGGAGACCCGACAGACATTAAATGAAATGTGGCGGTCAGGGATTCTGGAAGTGGACGAAGCAAACAGAATGAGATTTCAAAGAAAAAAACAAAAAAGAGAAAATAATGAATAAAATTGTTGGATTAATGGTCGTTGCGGTTGTGGCGTTGGGATTCAACGCCTGCGACACGCGCGACGACTATATTGTCGACCATTGTGATGAGCCGACAGTAAAGTTCATTGTGCCGGACAGTGATACGGTCACGGTGGACGGACAGCGTTATATCAGAATAACACTGAACTGGAACGAGACACGGACCTATGATTTCTCGCTTGTAGACAAGTACGGCGGAGTCAGCGGTATTACCTGGAACGTGACAGGAGTCACCACTCCGTTCAAGGATGAGTGGGGCAGACCAGGCGGATATGTCAGGTATGACTCTGCCATGGGAAAAACATTGTTGAGTTATGCAATCAAGACAAATTTTGATGCAGCCAACGACAAAATATCGTTTACGGAGAACTGGGGAGGTTCAGATCCAGCGGTATCAGATGTAAATCACAAAGGAGTCAATTTCTTTTTAAATCTTGGAAGTGGCGATCTTCGTTATAGTGAGGATGTAGATTCGACAGAAATCACCCTTCGTGGAGATTTTTACAACAAGCTGGGGGTAAAAGGATATGCGAATGTCATATTGGTCTTGCAGCCAAACAGGCCTCCGAAACCAGAAATTGAAGTGACGCAGATAAGCGGAATGGAATACACCATATCGGCAGCCAAGAGCACGGACCCCAATGGGAAAGAAATTGCTTATTATGAGTATCTGATAGACGGGAAACCAATATCGGAAGCTGGATATATATGGGAGACCAACAAGAACTGTCAGGAAGGCTATGCAGCAGTCGGCGGCACTTATATCAAATGCACGTCCTTGACGTCAGTCAGCCACGCTTTCCAGACTACAGGCCAGCACAAGGTCTATGTGCGCTGTGCGGACAAATGGGGATTATGGAGCAAATGGGTAGAAAAGGAGGTGACAATATGAAAAGATTTATATTAATGCTGATAATCGCACTAAGTGCGACAGTTCAAGTATTTGCATCTGGTAGTAATAGAGTATCTGGTACTGCCACTATCACATTAGCAAAGAAAACATATATATACAATGAAAGTATGTCTGTATATATAATAAATCATTTGAGTACCAGTACGGATAATGACCATACTCGTGATGAAGTAAAAGGATGGGCTCGTTTGGAATATTCAATAAATGGTGGGGATTATAAAACTTATAACGGAGCACCTTTTGCATCAAAATTCAACGGCAATGGTTATAACTTAGAGGATGCTTGCAGTGTTGGTTCTTCTGGTTCTGATTTATGGAGTAATATAATGTTTTCTGTAAATCTAAAGGATTTGTTGAGTGACGATGCGAACAACATTAAAAATGTTATTCAATTTAGATATATAGTATATGAATATGGATATAACGAGTGTGATGGATGGAATTTGGGGACTTGTAATGCAGCACACATGCATAATACTGATTATTATCCTTTTACTGTCACCGTTTATAACCTTAATCCAGGAGAGATAGCGGCAGATACATTCAGCAATCCGAATGTGGGCCGGACAGACAGTCCTATATATGGAATATATGGGGGGAATGTAAGTCAGAATGTCTATATAGGCAATAAGGTTTCCCCTTCATTTGTTAGTTCAGCGGAGAATATTTATTTCAGTAAAGGAAATCAATCTTTTTATAACGTAGCTTATCAGTCAGCATCTCAGGATTTGTCGAAATATTTTTCCGTGTCGGAATTATTGGGGAATGGTCAAAAGTTTACGCCAGGGACCAAAATAAACATATCAAGAACGGTTATATATCAGCCTGGGAATACCGAGCCGAGATATACCTGGACGACAGATACCCTGCATTATGTAGTGGTACAACCAGTGACAATAGATTCTTTGAGGAAAAGCGCAGACACGACCTATATATGTAATGGAGACAATGTCACGATTCAGCTGACAGGAAATTACATACAGGGAGACGAGAGCATCAATTATGGAGCGCAGTATGGATGGCAATACAACAACGGAAGCGGGTGGAAAACGCTGAACGTAGAAGGCAGCACAGACGAGGAAGCCGTACAATACAGGAACACACCAGATTTGGAGTTCACCCCAAAATCAGTGACAGGTCTGTTCAACACCAAAGAAGGCTATGTAAAGTTCCGTCAGATAGTGCAGTTAAACAGATTTGGCCATCTACACATATATGCGACGCCAAAATCAGAAGCAAATGCCTATTCCACATATTACTATTATCAGAAATATGCGGTACCATCGACAGCCGATTTTGCGATACGTCCGTCAAGTACGCACATCTGTTCAGGGGAGACCTTCGCAGCGGACAAAGGCAATTTAAAAGTCGTATTCACCCCCAAAAGCGGCAGTGTATATTCAAGTATAGAAGGAGCGTTAAAAGCGAACACCTTCAAATACAAATGGGAATATAGCGAAAAGGACGAAAAGGGAGCATTTACAGGCGACTACACGACAGTAGAGGACGCAGGAGCGGTAACAGACAGCTTGCATATCAGCAAGGCGATGACCAAAGATATGCTTTACAGAGTGACCGTGACCGATGGTTGCGACAATGCAGTAAAGTATGTGACAGGCGGAGTGACTGTAGACAGTGTGCCAAGCATAAGCAAGAATGATTTTGAAGTCGGCGGAGCGAGCACAGTGGAGACAAACGGCGACGATACGATACACATATCGGCAGCCAGGAAGTCCTATGTCACGATAGAAGTCAAGACCCTGGATAAGAACTGCACCTACTATATGCAAAAAGGGGAAAAAGTAAAAGCCCTGTTGCAGAAAGGGAAGAACATCATCCTGGCCGACAGTCTATATTATTACTATGACAAGTACGGCGTGAACGGAGTCACGATTTACAAGAAAGTGACAAGTACGACCAGCACGACCAACTGTATCAGTTCATCCGTGAAAGTCATCACCAATCTTGTCGGAGTATTGCAAACGGACGAACTGACCTGCAAAGACAACATAGACGATAAAAAGACCGTGTACGTCTGTCCGAACTCCGCATCTCCGGAAATCAAGGGAGAAGGAGCAGTAAGCGGAGGATATAGTGCCATATACCGATACCAGTGGCAGCAGTCCCTGACAGGGACTAATGTCACCTGGACGAACATAGCAGAAGCGACCGCCAGCAACCTGCCAGCAGGTACGCTGACCATCAACAAGGATCAGACCATATATGTCCGCCGAATAGTATTCAGCGACCCAGCCAACAAAGGAGTCGGGGGAGTCATGAGCGACACGACAGGAGCCGTGACCATCAAGCCATACAGCATACCGAAAGTTACAGTACTGGCAGGAACATCGGAGAGTGCGACCAGCACGGCCACACAGAGCATCTGTTACGGGACCAAAGTATATCTTGGAAGTCAGATAGCGGATTCAGCCGAATACATGAAGCAGAAGAACATCCAGAACCAGGATTTCAGAGTCACATATACCCTTGATGACACAATAAAGATAGACAGTACGATATTCGGAACCATCGGCAACCGAGACTTCGACAACACAGTAATAAGAAGCAAAGAGGGCATTACCCGATACCTGAAATCAACCCTGTCCTTCTGTAACACGCGAGTAGCGAGCAGCAATAAGATAGTGGTAACAGTAGGGAAAGACCTGACAGTCCAGTCGGACGAGATAGGGAGTACGAGCTGCAAGGTAGCAGGACGCAAGGTAAGCGTATTTGTCAAGAACCCATCATCGGGATATGACTATGCTTTTGCCAATTCGCAGAGTGAAGCCCTACCGAAAGACGGGACGCTGACCTACAAATACAGTGGAATTGCGCAATTAGGCAATGTGCGGAGTGACTATACGCTATTGGTGACCAAGAGTAATGGAGAATGCAGTCAGACCACGAAATTAGAGAGCTATATTCCATCTGGCAGTCTTACCGACAGCATAGCACCGCAAGCCCTGGCTATATCCAACGTGAGTGCAAAGGGCGACACCTTCCTTGTGTGCAAAGGTTCGGAAGTGACGATAAGAGAGAAGAACACGAGTGTAAACCCATCATGGAGTTATGGCTGGGAAGTCAACGGAGCCAAATTAGACACCACGACAGCCAGTCTGAAATATGATTTCAGAAAAGAGACGGAAGGCAAGCCAGTCCGTCTGGTGCGCACGACCAAATACATAGTCAGCGGAGAAGTATGTGACCAAAGAAACGACACAGTACTCGCATATATAGAGCCCGAAGCCAGCTACAAGCAGGATTTCATAAGTGCCGAGCCAGACTCCATCTGTTACGGAGGGAGCAGTGAGATACGAATCAATCCATCACGCATCAGCGGTTATCAGAACACCCAATACAGTTTTGACAACGGTCAGGCAGGGAAAGTTCTGACCCACACCATCGAGAACGACAGTCTGACAGCGACGCACACCGTCACCATCAGCAACGGCAACTGTCCTGAAAACACGTTGTATCAGAAACAGTACGGCACAGACATCTTTGTTGCGCCGAATCTGACCATCGGAGCAGGGGACGTGACAGTCACCCCAGCGACCATCGCCAAGACGGACCTGCAAAAAGGGAAACAGAATTATGTGGTAAGCGTAGCAGTCAACGGAGCCAACCAGGTACTGTTTTATGACAAGACCGGCAGCATAGACAACACCATCACGTCTCCAGTGACGGCAAAAGTGTCGAACACCTATGACGTGACGATAGAAAAGATAGACAGTCTGACCAACAACGAGCTGTTTTATGTAAAAAAGCAGTACAAGATGGCCAACGGCATCACCTGTTCGAGTCAGAACCTATACAGTGGAAGTGTGACCATCACAGACGGTTTTACGGGAGCGCTGGCGATCACGTCCGACAAAGGGACGCTCAACAACCAGGACAACATAATCTATGTAAAGGGAGCGTGTCAGGGCGAAGCAGTAAAAATGCGTATCAGCCAAGGCAACAAAATCACATACAACGGAGCCGAATTAGACAGCAGCAAAGTAAGCTATCAGTGGGTAAAGCGGAATGGAGCCTCCAACTGGTATTCCATCACCAATGCGACATCCGACAGTCTGACAGCGACCCCCGACAAAATAGGCGGAGACTATTACTATGCGTGCATCCTGTATTACAAGCCAGACAATGCGAACAAAGCCAATCTCATTTCCAATCTTATCTATATAGAGGGACACCACCAGCCAGAAGCAGGCAAAGTAGGAGAAGCCGACAGTGCGAAGAAAGACTGGAGAGAGCAGTGCAGGGGAGAAGAGACGATGACGACCCTGACCTACTACGGGTCCAGCAACTGCACAGGTCAGAGTTATATATGGCAGAAGAAGTCGTCAAGCGCAAGCAAGTGGGAGACAGTAGAAAGCGACAACGGGACATACATCTGCAATCTGAAAGGATTAACAGAAACGACCTATATCCGTTGTCTGATGCTAACGACATGTGGAGACACCTTGCCATCAAAGAACGTCTATACTATACATATTAACGGCAACAGCATAGACAAAGGCGACATAGCCCTTGGGAGTGAGTCAATAATAAGTGAAGGAACGACCATTAAATCCCTTAATTTCAATTCATACGATGCAAAGAACACCTATCACTGGACGTTAGGCAACCAGACCGCCACATCGAAGGACGGAGAAGCCACATTCAGCTACAGTTCAACGGACAAGTCGGTCAATGCGTCCAACTATCAGGCAGGTGCGCATAGTGTGACAGTGTACAAAGTGAACGACATCACAGGCTGTCACTCCGACACGATAAGCTATGCTTACCGTCTGTTTAAGGAGTTGAAAGTAAAAGGAATATCCAGCAATGCAAATGGTATTCTATGTAATGTAGACAGTTCAAATGTTACAATTCAGGCAGGAGAGATTACTGGAGGCAATACCGACAGCACCTATACTGTCTCATGGTATTACAGTCAGGACAGCAGCAACTACCGTCCATTGACTACCGAGTTTTCTGCGAAAACGGCAAGTTTGGCGATACCTGGAATAGGAGACTATTATAATTTAATAGTCAAGAACTTAGGAATGACGACCTATTTCAAGGCAGTGGTATCAAGTCCGAACTATCCGAAGGTAGTGACGACGGACGCCGTGTCAGTCAAAGTGTATAAGCCGTTAGAAGCAGGTTCCATCGACTATTCAGAGAGTGTTATCTGTTATGGCGACAGAGTAGACATCAAAAGCATAACGCCAGCGACAGGCGGAAGCGGAAAATATGTATATTACTGGGAAAAGACGGAGAACGACGGCAAGAGTTGGGAGCGAGACAGTCTGCTTTCAGGCGAGAGTCGGACAGCGCACAGTGACGCATACGCATTCACAGCAAGCGCAAAGTATAAGCGAGTCGTGACAGACGCAACGTGCAACACAGAGTTGGCGACCGCCAATTTCAAGCCGATAGTGGTATTGCCAGAGGTAAGAGTGAGCAAGGAAGAAATCATCGCACCGCTGACAGTCACCAAAGGGAGAAACGCCTATATCAGAGTGACGGACAACAGTCAGAATGTGAAGTATATCAACAAGTATATATGGAACGCCAACTTGCAGATAGATTCCATCAAAGGAAGCGAAGAAGGACTTAACACAAAAGCGTTAAGTCAAGCGACCGAGTTCAGGATAAGCAAAGAGGACAGTCACGGCTGCCGTTCAGTCAATGCAGATACCATCACCATCGGCATCAGCGAGCCGTTGTCAGGTGGAACCATCGTACTGACAGATGACAAATTTGCAAACAGAGAGATAATATGGCTGTGTAGCGGAGATAAAGCAGGTCAAGTAGAGAGCGAGTATGCAGCGACAGGAACGGACTTAACCTATAGCTGGATGTATAGCAAGGGCGAGACCTACACGCAAGGAGGCCAGACATTTGACAGTTTTTATGAGCTGTACGGAGCAAGCAACAAGAAAGTGACGACACCAAGTGTCAATCTTGACACCTGCATAATCGGATTCACATCAGAGAAAGGCTCTGCAATCAAGTACAAGCTGTACCGAGTAACGGAGAGTGGAGGAATAGACGTAAGCAGTGACACCATCACGATAACGGTAGCTCCGACGCTGGCCAGCGTACAGAAATATCTGCTATCAGGCATAGCAGGAACACTGACCTCCGACAAGACAATTTATTGTGTAGGAGAAGAAAGTCAGCCAATCAAGCTGACAGTGGGCAGCGAAGAATTAGAAAGTTGGTATAAACAAAGTTTCGGAGCATTGCCATACGGCAACGATTTGATAACCTACTGGGAAATAAGGAACAACAAAGAGAGCAAGTTCCATAAGAGAGAAGAATACGATTATACCAATTTGATTCAATATTTAAGTCAGTATACGATAAGCAAAGACGGAGTAAACAAAATAGACTCAACGTACATAGTACGGTTCACCCTGTCAGACGGATGCAGTCAAGTTTCAACCAGTCCACTGACAATGGCGGTACGAGGAGTAAGCAACCTGACGGTAGATGACTTCCGCATCATGAACAGTCAATTACAGACAGCAAAGGGGATAGAGATAGGCGACGCCATTTCAGTAAGAAACGTGACACAAACCGCAGGTACCTATTATGGAGACGCATATCTGAAAGATTCACTGACAAGTGCATCTTATTATTTGATAGACAGCGTTACCAGCGGAACATCCGTCTATTTCCGACCGTTTGACGGCAACTGTTACAGTCCAGTAGTGGAGATACCGATAGAGGTATATCCAAAGAGTGATGCAGGCGTAATACTGCGGAGTCAGATAGTATGCAACGGAGACAGTTACAACGGACTGACGAGCGGAAAAGAAGCGACAGGCAGCACAGGCACATTCAGTTACCAGTGGCAGTATTCGAGCAACCTTGCGAGTGCCAGTTCCTGGAAGAACATAGAAGGAGCGACGTCATCGGAATTAAGCGAGGACGCATTGAACGGAGCACTCATCAACGGGATGCAGAAGTATTATGCCCGTCGGTCAGCGACCAACGCTTTTGGTCGGACAGTGTATTCAGACACCATCACGCTGAGCCATTATGATGAAATAAAGGGAGGAGAGTTAAGCTGGGCGGACGGTTCACAAGTGTACGCCTTCTGTCAGGATGCGACCCTTCCGAGCATCACCACGACCGCACCGACAGGCGGAGCGAGCGGCTATTACGGATTGCCATACCAGTATGGATGGGCAATCTCGACAGACGACACCGCCTATACGGCAGTGGGCGACATCTCCACATCGACCAGCAGCACGGTCAATCCAATTTTTGCGCTAAGCATGTTGAAGTACGACAAGAGCGTGAACAACACCTTCTATGTCAGAGCGATATACAAGGACAATTATTGTGGAATGGCATACAGCAAGCCGTTGAAGTTCATCATCTACCGCACCGCAGAAGCCCCAAGCATCTATCAGGAGAAAGACAGTTGCAACGCACGGAGTGTGACAGTGACAGTAGAGGACAAGACCAACTACACCTACGAATGGAGAGTGTATAATGACAATGACAGCATAGTCTGGACGGATCCGAACACAAGGGGAGTGACGAGCAAGTCACTTGACCGAGTGACCGAATACGGAGCAAAGAGCTACGGCATCGTAGCTTACGCCAACCCAGCCAACGGCGGATGTATCTCGTCAGAGACAAGGTTCACGTTAGACAGTCTGCCAGTCCTGTCGCAAGACAGTGTAAAGAGCATCAGCAAGCAGTGTTACGGAGCGGATTTCACCATCAGCCAAAGCGAGGCCAAGGGCGGAAGCGGCAGCAAGCACTACCAGTGGCAGTATTCCTATGACGGGAAGCGTTACAGCGACCAGAACGGAGCCACCGCAGCCAGCCTGACCTACAAGGGCATCAAGACCGGCACCTATTTCAGACGAGTAGTGACCGATATGTGTCAGAGTGACACGAGCAACGGCATCAGAGTAGAAGTGTATGATTCCGTGCCATTGGTAGGAGTCACCTTTGCAGACAAGCGATGTCCAGGTCAGCGGTTCAACGCAGGCATCAGCACCGTCCTGTTGTCAACGGACAGTACAGTCCTCGGATATGAGACCGTACTGTATGACGGAGCGACCTACAAGGGCACAGGGAGCACAGTGATAGCCCAAACCAAGCTCGACAAAGCCAGCAATATTGTGACGATGGACGGATTTGACACCCAAAGCAAGGATTATATCGAGGCAACGAGAGTCAAGCTGTCAAGCGGAGCGGTATGTTACAGTCGGACAGCTACCATCACAGCGCACAACGTGTCAGCGATAGACCAGACCAGGAACATCATCACCACCAGCCAGCGCACTCCATGCAACGGCGATGCGGTGACCATCACAGGTCAGAGCGGAATCGGCGAAGGAGCCGACAGCAGCAACATAAGTTACAGTTGGTATACGAGCAAGGACAACAAGAAATGGAGTCAGGCCCTGTTGTCAGAAGGAGCCAGCGCAATCATGACCATCAGCGACACGATGTATGTCAAGCGAGGAATCAGCAACGGATGTGGAGACACAACGTATTACAGCAACACCATCAGTTTCATCGGCCGTCCACTGGAGAAGCTCGATTATCCAGTGGAGATGGATTTGCTGGTAGTGACGCAGGAGACAGCCGACAGCAGCAGTGTCAACCTGCAGGCACGCACACTTGATTACCTGTATTACGACCTGACAGGTGACGGGACAGTAAACAAGCTGAAATACGGAAGCAATATCCTGCCATACAGTGCGGAGACGTACAAAGACAGCATCCTGAACATACGAAAGAATGTAGGATGTGTGGAAGCGTACAGAGTGACCCCGATAAGCGGAGGACGCATCAGTCTGGACGGGAGTGGCGAAGTCTGCGAGGGAGCGAGTCTGCCGAGCATCATGTCGACGAATGTGAGTGGAGGCAAGGACAGCACCTACAGCTACCAGTGGCAGTATAAGAACGAGCATGTAAGCAGTTATGTGGATATAGAAGGAGCGACGGGCAAGAATTACAGTCCATCAGCAGTAGACGTCAAGACCAGTTATCGCAGGGTGACGACATCCGACCGTTACATATCATATTCCAACGAAGTGAGTGTAGAGATAGAGAAAGCGCCGAAGCTAAGCAGAATAGTACCGGACAAAGACAGCGTATTCTTTGCGAAGTACGGATTAAGCAGCAGCATCAGCAGTCTGCAAAAGACAGTCAACCTAAGTATCACATTAAGCGACACCATCAAAGGGAAAGCGAGCTACGCATATTATGAAGAAGCGGAGCAGGGGAAGTGGAAGCGAATCAGCGACCGCATCAAGTGCGGCGACAGCATCACCGTTATCCAGTTAGCCTTGACCGACAGCATCAAGGACGGCAGAATAAGAGTAAAAGCCGAATATGCGTGTGGCAGCGACAGTAGCGAGGAATATACTGTAAGCACATTGAATGTGGTTCCGATTTATGACAGTGAGATGTCAGTAGTATCAGCGAGCTGTTACGGAGATACCACAAAGATAACCCTGTATGATAACAGTGCCCATGCCGTTACAGGCAAGTACGATTACAGCATGAATCTAAGTAACGGAAAGAGTTACACCTTCGGAGCTGGTCAGACACAGCGAATAGTAATGACGGAGAGTATGAGTGCGACCATCACACGAAGTGTGAAGTACACAGGAGGAACCGATACCGTATCTGTCAGTTCGAGTCGAGTGATAGTCCTGACCATAGACACGCTCAAAGCATCGTTCACCTATACCCTGGCGGACGGCAGCGAGCATAAGACAAGCGAGACCGATGTAATCATCGGTCAAGGAGAGCGGATTCAGTTCAACAACACGTCGGTAGGAGCAACCAGTTACTACTGGCAGTTATTGAAGCCATTAAATCTGACTCTAACGAACATGAGTTTGAGTGAGACCGATGGCGGAAAAGGTCTTGTTTCGAGGTTGGAGAATCCAGTATGTTACTTCTACAATGCCGACAACTACATAGTGACCCTGAAGGTAACCAATGCGAAAGGATGCAGTTCAACGGCCAGCAATGTAGCCTTCATCCTACCAAGCAGTGCGGTAAAGAGCTACAACACTCAGTCTGACGCTCGGTTTGTAGCCGAAGGAGCCGACGAGAAAGAGTATGAGTATGCCGACATTGATGTTTACCCAGGCAAGTTCAGCGATGAGCTTAGCATCAGAGGGGAAGGTATCAGTTACGAATACACAATGTATGATGCAACAGGCAGGAAAGTGGCAGTCGGCAACGGCAGTGGAATCACCACGATAGCGACCAGCAACATAGAGCCAGGAGTCTATGGAGTTTTAGTAAACGGAGAATTATTCAAAGTAATAAAGACAAAATAGAGACAGCATTATAATTTCAAAGAGTCTCTCTAACTCCCGTTAGAGACGAGAATGGCATCCATTGTGAAGTGGGTGCCATTTTTGTGTTTTTATAGTCGCACGAACAAACGAAGTTTATAGTCGAACCGACTTTTCTCCTTTTTTTGTATATTTGTAAGGAGCATTACTAAGCGCAACAAATAGCAGGCTTGTGAAAGTCATAAATCTTAGTAAGGTATGATTAAGACATAAAGAATTATATTTAATTTAATTGTCGCCTGTGAAGGTATAAGGGACTTGTGAAAGTCCAGCAAGTAATTGATTTTAATTTTAATCAAGTGTGGCCAACAGGTCACACTTTTTGTTTTAATTCTTATCTTTGTGTTTGAAATAAGGTGTAAAAGCCGTAATTTCTATAATAAGAAAAACTGTCTGTGAAGATAGTTCCTTGTTATTTGACTGGTGCGGCCAATAGGTCGCACTTTTTTTAGGTCATCGGTAGGGTGGCAAAGACTCATGACAAAGCCCGTAGCGCAGAGGAGGGCTTCAAAAACGCATTTCAACGCAGTAAAGGTATAAATGTAGGTATGAATAATAAAAAGTCCATGCTGGAAGCGTAAAAGGGCAAAATCAAGTATTTAAATTTATAACGGCGTTGAAAGCAACCGTAATCCGTGAAAAGGATGCAACCGAACTTCGTGATGGAAGAACGAAAGTAAGGTCAATCCTTTTCGCGCTAAGGAAGTCAGAAAAGAGAATAGGGAAATCGGAAAAGAGAATGAAAATCCCCAATGGGACAGCAAAGACTCTCGATAGTTTCTGTTCCAAGCGGAGCGAAGGAACAGAAAAGGTCTTGTAGGTGCGTGATAAAGTCAGAATAAGAGAAAGTGGAAGTTCGTCTTTCAGAGGAGAAGAAGAAGAAGAAAGAAAGCAGAAAAGGATTAGGCAGTCAGAAAGTGAGTGAGAGGAAAGAGTGGTAATGAAAGACGAACAGGAACTTTCTCATTTTGTCACAGGGAAGAAATCAGGTAAGGATAGATATTAGGAGAGTAGTGTATATCGCCCAGGAGAGGAAAAAGGGGGAAAATGGGAGAGAAAAAACAGTAAACAGCGATCTATGTGGTTCGACATAGGAAAGGGGGAGTCAGAAGAAGAAACGAAAAAACAAGGTGTTGAAAATAAATGGAAGCGAGTAGTAGTTCGTTGTCGAACCACGGATCGCAGAAAAGGGGAAGAACCAGAAGAAAAAATCAGTGGTATTGACCGAGCCTGGAAGCGATATTGAAATAAATGGAATACGGTCTACTGAACGAGTGAGCGAGAGAAGCAGACGGTA